>Ga0207707_10000038_pt1 | contig 143359 bp, 139 predicted proteins | sample KBSC83BmetaG_FD_184336 | JGI IMG/M metagenome (GOLD analysis project Ga0207707, IMG submission 184336) | Corn rhizosphere microbial communities from Kellogg Biological Station, Michigan, USA - KBS C8-3B metaG (SPAdes) (version 2) | ecosystem: Host-associated > Plants > Roots > Rhizosphere ... | reverse complement strand
CACGCCAGCCCGCGCTGCGACCCCCATGCCGACGCGCGCTGCGGCCCCCATGCCGACGCGCGCCGCGGCCCCCACGCCGACGCGCGCCGCGACCCCCACGCCAGCCCGCGCTGCGGCCCCCACGCCGACCCGCGCTGTCCCCCCATGCCGACGCGCGCTGCGACCCCCCCATGCCGGCGCGCAGGCCCAGCCCGCGGCGGCGTCCCTCTTGTATGCATACTCGTGTATATATACAATCACACATATGAACATCAGCACATTCGAAGCCCTTGCAGACCCCAGCCGGCGGCGTGTCCTCGAGACGTTGCGGCGCGGAGAGCAGCCCGTCAACGACATCGTGGCGGCCTTGGATATCCATCAGTCGGGAGTGTCTCGGCACCTGCGCATCCTGCTCGAGGCCGGGTTCGTCAAGGTGCGTCCGGAGGGCCAGCTGCGCCTGTATTCGCTGCGTCCGGAGCCCTTTCGGGAGATGGACGACTGGCTCGGAGGGTTTCGCATTCTTTGGGAAGGCCGGCTCGAGCGCTTTGCTGCAGCTCTGGATGCCAAGCGACTCGCTCGATCGCAGCAGCCGAAATCCACTCGCAGGGGGAAGAACTCATGACGCCGGAAACCAGTGCGCAGGCGCCCGTCCGCTTCGAGCGCCGCTACCAGAACGCCGAGGTCCGCGACCTCTGGGAGCTGTGGACGACCAAGGAAGGATTTGCATCCTGGTGGGGGCCGGAGGGATTTCGCGTGGAGGTCCACAAGCTCGATCTGCGAGACGGCGGCGAGCTGGTCTACGACATGATCGCAAGCGCGCCCGAGCAGATCGAGTTCATGAAGAAGGCCCACATGCCACTCTCCCACAGCACTCGCGGGCGCTTCGCCGACATCGCGCCGCTGCGGCACCTGGAGCTCCTGCACATCATCGATTTCGTGCCCGGACTGAAGCCTTACGAGCACCGGATGCGGGTTGAGTTCTTCAGCGAGAAAGGCGCCGCACGGATGGTGATCACGGTCGAACCGCACAGCACACCCGAGTGGAGTCAGAGGGCCGCCATGGGCATGGAGAGCCAGCTCACGAAGGTGCCTGGCGTTCTGGCCGCAAGAGCCGCGCGGCGGTGAGGTTCTGGGGCGGCAGTGCCTGCGCAGGCACTGCCGCTCCCACGAGCTCGCGCACCAGGGCCCCGGGTCAGGCCCCCTACTTCGGCAGCAGATGCATGAACGGCTCCGCTTCCCTCAAGGCTCGCGCATACGAGGGGCGCTGCATCAGCCGATCGAGGTACGCCATCGATACCGGATGCGTCTCGCGCAGCGGACCGTAGAAGCGGTTTCCGTAAAACAGCGCAGGTCCCGCGGCGCAGTCCGCCATGGTGAACTCTTCTCCCATCACCCAGGTCTTGCCAACCAGGTCCGACTCCACCATGTCCAGCGCGGCGATGTAGGCGCGGCGCGCTTCATCGAGCCCGTAGGGATCGCGCCGGTCCGCCGGACGCAGCCGGTCGGCGGCGAATTTCTGCATCGGCGTATGCAGATACAGATCGAAGAACCGATCGTGCATCCTGACCTGGCGCGCGCGCTCGGGATCGGCGGGGATGAGCGCCACCTTGCCGGGATAGTGCAGGTTCAGGTACTCGATGATGATGGTGGACTCCGGAACCAGCTCGCCGCGGGCCTCATCGTGCAGCAGCGGAAACTTCCCCAGCGGCCAGAGTTTCCTGAACGCCCCGATCGTCGTGGCGTCGATGAGGATGGGCTGGAACGGAGTGTCGTTCTCGTAGAGCGCCATGAGCGCCTTGTGGCAGTACGAGGACAGAGGATGCAGATACAGTTTCAGTGCCATGATCTAAGGGTGGCGGCGTGCGCTACGAGTGAGACCGGCGCGGCCTCACTTCTTTCGGTCCATGGCGTACAGCACCGAGACCAGCGGTATCTTGTCGTCCTTGGCGGGATCCTTGCCGGCGACCCCCTGGTAGACGCCATGGGCGCAGAGCGCCCTGTGCGGCCTCTCGGGACTGACGAGCGCCGTCTGCTTGCTGTTCTCCTGCGCGGCCTGCGCTTGCTTATCCATGTAGCCGGCATCCTCGATCGCCTCCACGAGCGTGCCGTCCTTCATACGAATGTACCAGCGGGCGGAGCCGGAGGGCAGAATCTCTCCTTCCTGGATCGTGCCGCGCAGGAACACCTCGGTGTTCTTGGCTAAGTCCGCCGGCAAGGTGGACTCCAGATACACCATCTTCTGGTGAAATGGCCCGCCCTCGACTCCCGGCGGCCGATTCCAGCGCATCGCCAGCTCGAAGTCGGCACAGGTCTTGGCTTCCTCGAAACGGGTGTACGTCTTGCGGCCCCCAGGGCCGGAGTCCGTGGAGGACATGTAGGCGATCTTCTGCAGCTCTTTCGCGGTCGGGGCCTCGTCCGGACCCTGCTGCTGATGGCCGATGCCGAGCTTGTCGCACCCGGCGGTGGTGAGGGCGAGCAACACCAGGGCGCCGGCTGCCGATGTTTGAATGTGTCTCATGAGGTGTAGAACGCTCCAGGCGGGCGCGGTATCCCCTGGGGGATGGCGCGGAAAAAGCGCCGGCAGGACCTTCAGCCGGTGGCCGCCAACGCAGGATAGTCGACGTATCCTTCGGCGGCGCCGAAGTAGAACTTGTCGGCCTTCCATTCGTTCAGCGCTGCGCGCATGGCGAAGCGCCGCGGCAGATCCGGATTGGCGATGAACAGCTTCCCGAAGGCCACGGCGTCGGCCTCCCCGCTCGCGAGCACCTGTTCGGCCGTCTCGCGCGTGAAGCCTTCATTCATTACATAGACCCCGCCAAAGGCCGCCTTCAGACGCGGACCGATACGGTCATCCCCGAGGCGCTCGCGGGCGCAGATGAACGCAATCCGCCGCCGGCCGAGCTCGCGGGCGACGTACGTGAACGTGCCGCCACGATCGGAGTCTCCCATGTCATGGACGTCGCTGCGCGGGGCCAGGTGGACTCCCACACGCCCGGCTCCCCAGACCGACACCAGTTGGTCCACCACCTCCAGCAGCAGGCGCGCTCGGTTCTCGACCGAGCCGCCGTACTCGTCGGCACGCAGATTGGCGTTGTCCTGCAGAAACTGGTCGATGAGATAGCCGTTGGCCGCATGCAACTCAACACCGTCGAATCCGGCCTGCTGCGCATGCGCGGCGCCTCGCCGAAACGCATCGATGACGGCGTGAATCTCATTGCGCTCCAGCGCTCGGGGTACCACGTACGGCGTCTCCGGACGCACCAGGCTCACGTGGCCCTTGGGAGCCACTGCGCTGGGCGCCACGGGGGTCGCTCCATCCAGGAACATCGGGTGCGAGATCCGCCCGACATGCCAGAGCTGCAGGAACATTCGCCCACCGGCCCCGTGCACGGCACTGGTGACCTGCTTCCATCCCTCGACCTGGTCCGAAGACCAGATTCCAGGAGTGTCCGCATAGCCGACGCCCATCGGCGTGACGACGGTCGCTTCCGAGATGATCAAACCCGCGGATGCGCGCTGAGTGTAGTACTGCGTCATCAGCGCATTAGGCAGGCGTGCCGCGCCGGCACGCATGCGCGTAAGAGGCGCCATCAGGATGCGGTTGGGCAGGATCAGCTCGCCCACGCGCAACGAGTCGAACAGTGTGGCCATCGAGAATCTCGCCTGTCTGAACAGGCGAGATCATAGCGGACGATCAGGCCTTCCGGGTACGCTTACGCTCGCAGTTCTTGCGATCGCGCACCGTCGCGTACACGGTCTTGCCGAGAATCATGCGACCGAGCGTCACGCGCATTTCCGGCGCCTTCACGTCGGTGGGGAGCGAGGCGACGACGGCTTCGCCGCGGGCGCGGAACTCCTCCTCGTACTCCGGGGTCGTCAGGATGTACAGATCGTTATTGCGAATCCCCTTCAATACACGCTGCCCGGCATCCAGCGGGTCCATGCCCGGCGGCGGCCCCCGCATCTGGCGCATCTCCTTCGGCATGCGGGCCATCATCTTGGCGTCGGGCTTGAAGCCGGAGTCGGCCAGGGTCGCGGGGCGATTGCGGTTGGAGGTGCCGATGTTGGTGTTGACCAGGCCGGGACAGAATATCGACACGCCGATGTTGGTTTCGGCAAGCTCGTTGCGCAGCGCCTCCATCATGCCCACGACCGCGAACTTCGAAGCGGTATAGACGCCCGCCGGCCCATGCGCCAGCAGCCCGGCGAGGGAGGACGTGGCGACCACCTGCCCACCTTCCCCGTGGGCCTGGATCCGGGGTAAAAAAGTACGCACGCCGTTGAACACGCCGTTGAGGTTGACGCTCATTGCCCAATCCCAGTCATCGTAGGTCGCGGTGCTCAGGCCACCGACGACGGCGACGCCTGCGTTGTTGACCACGACGTGCACCTTCTGGAAGACCCGCACAGTCTCGAGCGCCGCCTTCTCCATCGCGGCCCTGTCGGTGACATCGACGTTGATGGCGTGCACCCGCTCGCCTGCGCTCTGCAGATATTTCATCGCCTCATCCAGGTGCGCCTGGGTGCGATAAGTGATCACGATTTTCATGCCGGCATCCGCGCAGGCGCGCGCGATCCCCAACCCGATCCCGCTGTCGCCGCCGGTGATGAAAGCGACCTTGCCTTCCACCTCTTTCATCGGTGTCGGGACCACAGGGCACTCGCCCGAGGTCGCTTCCGCGGCAGCCGCGCTCTTCAGCCCGCCGAGCACGGCTGCGGAAGTACCAACAGCGGCAAGCGCCGTGCCCTGCAGAAATCGACGCCGTGCGCGGCCGGACTGCGTCAACGCTGATCTTCGGGGATTGTCGCGGTCTGACATGTGTCCTCCATCAAGTGGCTCAGCGCTCGCCGGTCGCGCGCGTCGACCGCAATTTTACAGGAGGATTCTGCTGCCTTGAGGCGGGCTCGCGGTGGCAGTTGCTCCCGGACCCGGCCGGAGCGTGACCTCGACCGCACACCGGTCAGCTGGCGCCGTCGATCCGCGGGAGACCGGCCCAGATCCACATGCTCCAAGTAGTTGTGCTCCGCCATATCCAGCGCGTGCGCGGAGGCAACGTCAGTCAGCGTAGACGACAGTGTCACAGCGTTCAGCGGTGCGTACGAACGATCCCCGCAGCGTGCGCCACGGGCGCGGACTTCGTTGATGAGATCAAGTGCGCGCGGCGCCAACGCAGCAACAGCGGCGGATCGGATGACCCGGAGGCGGCCTATCGATTGTGATCACCTTCCCTGAATCGTTGCCCGCCGTCGTACAATCCGCGCTCCTGCGGTCACCGCCTCGAGGAACGATCGGAGCGCCATGAATAAGTACAGTGTGATCCCGAGGCTGGTGCTGGCCGGCCTGCTGGCGATGGCCCACGGGCAGCCCGCCCATGCGCAGGTTCCCCCGACCGAGGACCCCGACCAGCTCGCGATGCTCAAGAGCGACGACCCCCAGCTGGCGCGCAACAAGCGCCTGGTGTTCGACTTCTGGCGGATCGTCTACGAGGGCGGCCACATGGACCAGGCACCCAAATACATGGCCCCGACCTACATCCAGCACAACCCCAACGTGAAGTCCGGGCGCGACGCCTTCATCGAGCTGTTCAAAAAGCAACGTCCCCCGCGCCCGATCCTCCCGCGCATCAAGGTCCCGGTCATCTCCATAGTCGCCGAGCGCGACCGGGTGATCGTCAGCTATGTCCGCAAGGTGCGCGATCGGCAGAACCACGATCACATCTACTACATGACGTGGTTCGACTCGTTCCGCATCGAGAACGGCCTCATTGCCGAGCACTGGGATCCTTCGGAGCTGTGGGGCCCCGAAGGCAAGCCACCCGGCGCCGAATTCTTCCAATAGCTCATGGGCTCCCCGCGTGGGTTCCGCCGTGAGGTAGGAACCTTTTCCCTGATGCTCACCGGCCTCGGCTCGATCATCGGATCGGGTTGGCTGTTTGGCGCGTGGCGCGCCGCTGGCATCGCAGGACCCGGAGCGGTCTGGGCGTGGGTGCTGGGTGCGGCGATCATCCTCACCGTGGCACTCACGTACTCCGAGCTCGGAGCGATGTTTCCGGAATCCGGCGGCATGGTGCGCTACGGCCACTACTCCCACGGCTCGCTGGTGGGCTTCATCGCTGCGTGGTCGAACTGGATCGCCATCGTTTCCGTCATCCCGGTGGAGGCGGAGGCTTCCGTCCAATACATGGCCTCGTGGCCCTACCCGTGGGCTCAGAGCCTGTATGTGCACTCGGAGTTGACGTCGCCGGGGTTGGCCATCGCAGCCGTGCTCGTGCTCATCTATTTCCTGCTGAACTTCTGGAGCGTGCGGCTATTCGCAAGCTCGAACGCAGCGATCACCGTATTCAAGCTGGTGGTGCCGGCGTCAACGGGCCTGGTGCTGATCGCCAGCGGCTTTCATTCCGAAAACTTCAGTGTCCATCTGCAGGGCGACCCCCACACAATCGACCTGGCGGCGGTGCTGACGGCCGTGGCGACGGCCGGCATCGTATTCAGCTTCAACGGATTCCAGAGTCCGGTGAACCTCGCGGGGGAGGCCCGCAACCCGGCACGCAGTATTCCCATCGCCGTGCTCGGGTCGATCCTGCTGGCCGCGGTCGTCTATGTCATTCTGCAGGTCGCCTATCTGGGAGCCGTGCCGGCGAGCTTGCTGACCAAGGGCTGGCAGGGCATCGACCTCCGCTCGCCCTTTGCGGAGCTGGCGCTCATCCTCAATCTCAACTGGCTCGCCGTTCTGCTCTACGCGGACGCATTCGTCAGTCCGAGCGGCACGGGCATCACCTACACCGCGACCACCGCGCGCATGCTGTATGGCATGCAGCGCAACGGCACGTTGCCTGCAGCTTTCGGGGACCTGCACCCCAGATGGGGAATTCCACGCAATGCGATGTGGTTCAACCTGCTCGTCGCCTACCTCTTCCTGTTCCGTTTCCGCGGTTGGGGCACACTGGCCGCGGTGATCTCGGTCGCGACCATCATTTCCTATCTGACCGGTCCGGTGAGCGCGATCACGCTGCGGCGCACTGCCGCAACGATGCATCGTCCCTTCAGAGTACCGGCACTGCGCGTCATCTCCGCGCTCGCCTTCATCTTCTCGACCGAGCTGCTGTACTGGGCCAAATGGCCGCTGACCGGTGAGATCATCCTGTTGGTTGCCGTCGCCCTGCCTGTCTACCTCTACTACCAGGCACGCGCCGCATGGAAAGACTTCCCGCGACAGCTGCGCGCGGCCTGGTGGATCATCGTGTATCTGCCTGCGATCGCCTGCGTGTCGTGGGCAGGCAGCACCAAATTCGGCGGTCACGGTTATCTGACGTGGGGTTGGGATCTCGTGGTTGTCGCCGCGCTGGGACTGGTGTTTTTCATCTGGGGCGCGCGGTCAGGGTGGACGACCCCGGCAGTGGAGGAGGCGCGGATAGACCACGCCCCGCAGCCTTAGGCGGCGCCCGCCTTGTCGCCCATCGGCCCCTGCTTCCTGCGCCACGCCGCCGGAGGAGCGCCAAACTCGCGGCGAAATGCGCGACTGAACGCGGTGTCGGTCTTATAGCCCACATCCTCGGCAATCCGCGCGAGCGGCGCATTACTGCGGCGCAGAAGATTGGAGGCGAGCAGCATCCGCCACTGCGTCAGGTACTGCATCGGAGAGTTTCCCATCAGGTGTTGGAAGCGCTCCGCGAGCACCGACCTGGAGGTACCGGCCGAACGCGCCAGCTCTTCCAGTGTCCAGGGATGCGCCGGACGCTTGTGCAGCGCGTTCAGCGCGGCGCCGACGATCCGGTCACCCACGGCGGCCAGCCAGCCCGTCCGGCCCGCGCTCTGCTCGCTCATGTACAGGCGCAGCACTTCGATGAACAGCACCTCGGCGAGCTTGGCAAGCACTCCTTCCCCGCCCGGCCGAGGTGAATGGGCCTCGCTGAGCGCGTAGCGTACGGAGGATTCCAACCAGGCTCCCGCGCTCGAACCGCGGACGTTCACACGCACCAAAGACGGCAGGCCAGCGAGCAAAATCTGAGCGAGGCGGTGGTCGCACGCGAGATAGCCGCAGACCAGCGATGTCACCGCCCCGCCACCGCCGTAGGTGAGATAGCGCGGTCGGCGCGATAACACTTTATCCAGCGGAGAACCGCGCGCGGGAGTCAACCCGGGCTCGGAAGCCATTCGATGCGCATCGCCTTGAGGAAAGAGCACGACGTCGCCAGCGATCAGGCGTAGCGGCGGCTGCCCCAGCAACTCAACGACGCAATCCCCCTGGGTGATCAGGTGAAAAATGATGACGCGCTCTGCGCCCGGCTCCAGCAGCGGCGCGGCCGTGTTGGCACGCGGGGACTGATAACACCACGGGGCGGTGAAGCGGCCGTTGATGAAAATGGCGCCGACCAGGCGCACGACGCGCAGGGTCTCCGAAAGCGCGTCCACTCATGCTCCTGCGGTGTCGAACTGGACGTTCAAGCTCACCGGCACCGCATTGCGCACTGCGCTCGGTACTGGAGAGCAGTCATGCAGCCCGACGCCCGGCCGCCGCCGTAAAGCCGTCTCAACCCGCTGGAGCGCGGCCGCGATGCCTTGCAGGTTCATGACGCTACCTCGAAGAGAGCCCGGTCGCGATTGTGGGCGCGATGGCGCACGCCGCCAAGAGGGTCCGTCGGCGGCCGTTCGCGGGCGGACGATCGGACAAGAATTCCGGACGCCGTGCGAACCGTGCCGGACGCTCGCCGGAACTCAGGACGCGCGGACAGATTCGAACGACGCTCGGGCAGTACGGGATAGGCGGGCATCGGTTCAACTACGTCCCAACGCGTCACCAGCCGCGCAGCTTCCCCTCTCAATCATCACCCGGAGTTAACGACAATGAACGCCAACGCACTCATCGACACCGATGCCCTCAAAGCGCGCCAGCAGACCGCGTGGGCGAGCGGCGATTACGCCGTCATCGGCACCACGCTGCAGCTCGTCGGCGAGCTGCTTGCAGAAGCCTGTGATCTGCGCTGCGACGAGCGCGTGATAGATGTGGCCGCCGGCAATGGCAATGCGACACTCGCTGCAGCGCGCCGCGGCTGCAAGGTCATCTCGACCGATTACGTACCGGCCCTGCTCGAGCGCGGCGCCGAGCGCGCGCGTGCAGAATGCCTGCCGGTGGAGTTTCGCGTCGCCGATGCCGAGGCCCTGCCCTTCGATGACGGCAGCTTCGATGCCGTGTTGTCGACGTTCGGGGTGATGTTCTCGCCCGACCAGGCCCGCGCGGCGTCCGAGCTCGCGCGAGTGTGCAGGCCCGGCGGCAGGATCGGCCTTGCCAACTGGACACCCGAAGGCTTCATCGGCCAGATGTTCAGGATTCTCGGCCGCCAGGTGCCACCGCCGGCCGGAGTGCAGTCGCCGCTGCGCTGGGGAGTCGAAGCGCATCTGCGCACGCTGTTCGGAAATCAGATCGGCGCGCTCAACATCACCTCGCGAATGTTCATTTTCCGGTATCGCTCCGCGGCGCATTTCATCGACGCGTTTCGCAGCTGGTACGGACCCGTCCACAAGGCGTACGCGTCCCTGCCGGCGGATAAGGCCGCAGCGCTGACCAAGGATCTGACAGCAGCGCTCAACGAGTCGAATCGCGGTGGCGCCGGATCACTCATCGTCCCGAGCGAGTACCTCGAGATCGTCATCACCCGGCGCTGAGGCAACATCGGCGGCGCGGGCCTGGTGCGGCGTCAGCGCCGCACCAGGCTCATCTGCCGCCTCACGCTCCATCATCTGCCGCCGCAGGTTCCCGCGCTCCCTCATCCTGAAATCCCACGACGGCTGCGATTCGCCCGTCGGGGGCCAGCACGAACAGGTTGGTCCCGGTCCCTGCGCCGGAAGCCCAGTTGGCAAGCACCGACCCCTGGCAGTGGCGAATCTGTCCGTTGCGCTCGAGTGTCGCGCCGGGCATGAATCGCAGCGTCGCACCCGCGTGCTCCACGATGTCGTCCACCGATTCGAGTGCGCCGTAACGATCGCTGAAGCGTACAGTGGGCAGCGCAATCTTCTCGAACGCCGCGCGGCGCGCCGCATCGTCTGCGACGGTCCAGGCTTCGAACCATGCATCGACCACGGCGGCGGCGTTTGCGAATGCCTCCTCCGCCACGGCGTTCGCGAACAACGACAGCTGGAATCTCCACCCCTGGTGATGCTGGTCGCGGACCGCGGCTTCGGCAAAGGAATGCGCGAGATGCAGCCGCGTCCCCGCCGGCTGCGGCTCGAGGCGAATCGTCACGCACGAGACCCCCGGCGGGATGGGATTGCCGCTCTCATATCCGAAACTGAAGACCAGGCGTTCGGGAGCTTCGATGGTGAGCACCTCACCGGAGGCTCGCGCCCCGTTGGGATAACAGATCGATACGCGCCCACCAGGACGCGGCTCGATGCTGGAACCGGCACCCCACCATCGTGCCCAGCGCGCGTTGTCAGTGAAGAACCGGAATACTGTGCGCGCATCGGCTTGGATCAGTACGCTCCGCTCGAGCCTGTGCGGCAGATCTTTTTCCACTGATCACCTCCGGGGTCCCGAGTGAGTCCTGCGCTTGCGCCCCGGTCGCGGACCGCGCCGGCTCGCCTCCAACTCCGCCTCGAGCTTCAGCCGCCACAGACTGTCGTCCCACATCTGCTCGAGCAGCGGGCGCACGACGCCCAGGGCCTCCTTGCAGGCGCGATAGTGCCGGTGGCGGCGCTCACTGCGGACCTTATGGCAAGTCCGGCACATGTGCTATGCAATCCGCGGACACTTCGAGGGGGACGCATGGCACGAGCATTGACGAGCATCACCTGGATGGCGGTCGCCGCCCTCGGCGCACTGGCCTCCGGCCGTGCTCAGGCGGTCGTGACGATTGATTCAGGACAACTATCAGGCCGAACGGAGTCGGGCGTGAGCGCCTATCTCGGAATCCCTTACGCTGCTCCGCCCGTTGGTGCGGCTCGTTGGGAAGCTCCCGCACGGCCCGCTCCATGGAAGGGCGTCAGGTCGGCAGAAACCTACGGCGCAAACTGCCCCCAGACACGCAACGCCGGCAACCGCCTCGGTCCATGGACATCCGAATACCTCATCTCGGGGCCCACAGCCGAAGACTGTCTCTTTCTGAACGTCTGGACGCCGGACAGCGTCGCGCGACACCCCGTTCTGGTGTGGCTGCACGGCGGCGCCTTCACGAGCGGATCGGGGTCGGTCGCGATTTATGACGGCCAGTACCTGGCGCACCAGGGGATCGTCGTCGTCACGATCAACTATCGCCTCGGCGCGCTGGGATTCCTTTCAGCCGCTGCGCTCGGCCCGCGCTCTGGAAACTATGGTCTGCTCGATATGATCGCCGCACTCCAATGGGTCAAGCGCAACATCCCCGCTTTCGGCGGCGACCCGGGTCGCGTCACCATCGCGGGGCAGTCGGCGGGAGCGGCAGCCGTTCTTGCCCTCATGGCCTCCCCCGCCGCCAAGGGATTGTTCGCGCGTGCCATTGCGGAGAGCGGCGCGGGTGTATTCACGCTCGGCCAGTCCCTGGAGGAAGCGCAGCGACAAGGAGCCGAATTCGCGGAGGCGAAAGGCGCAACGACTGCCGCGGCTCTACGCGCACTATCCGCCGACGCGTTGATTGCACCCCTGACCGCGCTGGCGCCGGCGCCGAGCGGGATACCGTCGCATGGCCGCACTGCGCAGGACCGCGCGACGCCGAAGGACCACACGACACGGCATGGCCGCGCGCCGCCGCAGGACCGCACGCCGCCGCAGGACCGCGCGCCGCCGCGCATTACGTTTGGCCCGGTCATTGACGGAACGGTCGTCTCGTCCGAGCCTCGGGCCGGTTCCGATGTCCCGCTGCTCACGGGCCTGGTCGCCGACGAAGCGAGCGCCCTGAATCCCAGCTACGGACATGCGACGCCGGCAAGCCTGAAGGACTACGCCGAAAGGGTGTTCGGAGCGGACGCCGCCCGCCTGCTTTCTCTGTATCCGGCCCCGGACGAGGCAACCGCAGGCGAGGCCAGCACCCGGATCCGCAGGGAGTTCGATCAAGCCAGCGCCTGGGTGTGGGCAGGACAACACTCGCAGGCGAAACACGCACCCCTCTACATGTACATGTTCCGGCACGCCGAGCCGGGCCCGGAGGCCGCGCGCTACCGGGCGTTTCATTCCTGCGAGATTCCATACGTTTTCGGCACTCTCGACCGCGGTGGCCGGCCGTTCGTGGCTGCCGACCGCGAGTTGTCACGAACTGTGATGCGCTACTGGGTCAATTTCATCAGCACCGGGGATCCCAATGGCGCAGGCCTGCCGGCGTGGCCGGTGCTGAACCCGGATGCTCCCCAGGTGCTGGACATCGACACCTCGAGCCGCGCTGCGCCGTTGCTCGATGAGCGCAAGCGCACCTTCTTCTCCGTGGAACTGGCCAAAGGAGTGCGTCCCTCGCTCTTCTGAGGCTCAGGGGCCGGCTCGCGGTCAGCCTTTCTGCGACGCGCCTTGGCGGGGGGCGATTCGCAGTAACCTATGCCCGGATGCAGGGGGTGCAGCGCGCGCCTCGCGGAGGAATCATCATGACCCGATGGGTGACGCTTCGCTTCGCGCCGATCCCTCCGGGATTGGCGTCACTGGCTTTGGCCGCCTGCGCAATGGCAGGGCTGTGCGCACCGGCTGTGAGCGCGACACCCCCGGCCGAGCAAGGCAAGGTCGTCGGGCTCGCCTTCGTCGGGCGCATGGTCGCGGATCTGGATCGCTCGGTGGCCTTCTATAAAGAGCTCGGGTTCCGCCAGGATCCGGCCGCCAACCCGGCGTGGCGCCGGGACGAGGTGCTCGAGCACTTGTACGGCATCGGGTCCGTCGAGACGCGGATGGCGAAGATGTACGTCATCAACTCGAGCACGCAGCAGCATTTCGTCGTTTATCTGCGCGAGCTGCGCGGCCTGAACCGTCGCAACCTCGCCAATCACACGGCTTGGGACCCCGGGGTCAGCCACTTCGGGCTCATCGTCCCCGATGCCCAGCAGACCTGGGAGCAACTGAAGGCCGCCAGCCTGCTGCACGCGCGCTCGTGGGGCGGTGAGCTGATCGCACCCCCGGGCCAGAAGAAGGGCATGCTCGCCTATCTCACCGACCCCGACGGGCTGGACATCGAGCTCATCGACCAGCGCCCGGCGGCCCCCGCCGAGGGCGGCCGGCCTGCACGGCCCGCCCTGCTCCCCGGCGTCAACCATGTGGGTCTGGTCGTGCTCGACTCCGACAAGGCGCGCGCGTTCTACGGCGACCTGCTGGGAGGACACCTGCTCACGACCGAGGCGCCGTGGCTGAAGGGAGACTTCTATGACTCCGCCGTCGGCGGGCACGGCAACATCCTGCGCTTCTACAACGAAGTGTTCACTGACGCTGCCGCCCCCAGCTCGCATCTGAATTTCGAGCTCGTCGAGTTCCAGAACCGCAAGAAACCCGTGGTGCCCGCCAGCATCACCGACATCGGCGTGGGCTACGTCGGCTTCGAGGTGCAGGGTCTGGATGCCTTTGTGAAACGGGTCGAGGCCGCCGGCGGCAAGCCCCTATCCAACAGCGGCATCGTGAGCATGCGCAGCGGAACGCGCGAGGTCATGGTGCGCGATCCGGACGTGGGGGGCTTCGTCGAGCTCTTCGAGCACCCCAAGAAAGAAGCTTCCTCGACAGCCTCGCGGTAACCGCGTCCGTCCGGCAAATCCTTGATGACGCCCGGCCGGGGTGCCCCGCGTAATCGCGGCAACCGCTGCGGTCGTCGTGGCGAGCGCAGGAGCGGCGCCTGCGATAGCATCTGGACCCGATGACCGGCAGCATCGCAATCAGAGTCTCGCGCCTGGCACCTTGGGCGTGCCTCGTCGTGCTGCTGTGCGCCCTCCCCACGGTGGCGCCAGCGCTGACCTGCTCGCAAATGAAGTTCCGGGACGCGCCTGCCACGATCTGCGAGGTCGCTATCGGTTCGGACCGCCTGCAGCTGTTTCTGAAGGACACCGCGGGCATGCCCTTTACCTCGTTCCAGCGGCTGGACCAGGCACTGGCGGCACGCGGCGAGCAGCTCACGTTTGCCATGAACGCGGGCATGTATCGCGAAGACTATTCCCCACTCGGGCTGCTGGTCACCGACGGGCGCCAGCTCCACCAGCTCAACCTGGCCACCGGATACGGCAATTTCTATCTCAAGCCGAACGGCGTGTTCGTGCTTTCGGCCTCCGGTGCGCGCATCGTGGAAAGCTCGGCGTACCGCTCTCTGCAGGACTCGCCCGTGCTCGCCACCCAGTCCGGGCCGCTGCTGGTGCAGGACGGCAAGATCAACGCCGCCCTGAACCCGCAGGGCACTTCCCGGCTCATTCGCAACGGCGTCGGCATCATCAGCGCCACGCGGGTCGTGTTCGCCATCAGCGAGGACCCGATCACCTTCTACGAATTCGCGCTGCTGTTCCGGGATGGGCTCAAGTGCGCCGACGCTCTGTACCTGGATGGCAACGTGTCGAGCCTGTATGTCAGGAGCCTGGGACGCGATGACGAGCGCGCGCCCATCGGCCCCATCATCGGGGTCACCGTCCCGGCGCCCCACTGAGCGGCTATCTGCCGGCCGCCGCCGCCTGCATCTGCGCAGTGAGCTGGTCGTCGATCTCGTTGGCGCGCAGATAGGCCGGCCGGCTCAGCAGCGGCGCCACATAGCGCTCGAAGGCGGGACGCTTGTCGATGCTCCCGAAGCGCATCCCCCAGTTCAGCTGCGACCCGACGTAGAGGTCCGCGGCGCTGAAACGACCCCCGGCCAGGTACCCGTTGGAGACCGCCTTCTCCAGGGTATCCACGGTCGTCGCGTAGGTACCATAGCCCATCATCCGGGCCCGCTCCGGCGGGGCCTCGAATCCTGCGGCCTTGTTGGAGGTCGCCGCTTCCACCGGCCCGGCGGCGAAGAACAGCCACCGATAGTAGGCCGCACGTTGGGGATCGCCGGGCGGCGGAGCCAGGCCGGCCTGCGGGAACGCGTCTGCCAGATACGCGCAGATCGCGGCGCACTCGGTGATGACCTGCCGCCCATGGGTGAGCGCCGGGATCTTCCCCATCGGGTTGATGGCCAGGTAGGCCGGCCCCTTCAGCGTCGTGGCGTAATCGAGTATCTCGGTGCGGTAGGGTTGACCGACTTCCTCCAGCATCCAGCGCACGATCCGGCCCCGCGACATGGGGTTGGTATAAAACACCAGCTCATCCGCCATTGGCTCCCTCCCGCGTTCTCGAGCTTTGCTGTACTGTTGCGTCATGAAAATCCGGGGCATCGCGGCCACACTGTTGCTGGGGGCGCTGACGGCTTCTGCCAGCCCCACCTTCGCCGGTTGCACACTCGGCAAGCTCGCCGAGCTCCCGGTCACCATGTCCGGCGCGCTGCCCATGGTGACGGCGCAGATCAATGGAGTCGACGCCCGCTTCATCGCCGACAGCGGCTCGTTCAACAGCATCATCTGGAACACCGTGACCGACGATTTCCACCTGCGCGTGGATCCGCTCCCGTACGAGCTGATCGTGCGCGGCATCGGTGGATCGACTTTGGCATCGTACACCACGGTGAAGCGGTTTTCGCTGGCGGGCATTCCGCTGCACGATGTGCAGTTCGTGGTCGCCGGTAGTGGGCTGGGACGCGACTCAGTCGGGGTGCTGGGCCAGAACATCTTCCGTGTCGCGGACATCGAATACGACCTTGCCAACGGCGTGATTCGCCTCATGCGCCCGAAGGACTGCAACAAAACCGTGCTCGCGTACTGGGTCGCGGACAAACAACCCTACTCCGTCATACCCATCGACTGGGCGACCTCGCGAGACCCGTTCACCGCGGCGGTCGCGTACCTGAACGGAGCGAAGATTCGCGTCGTGTTCGACACGGGAGCCTCGAGATCGTCCCTGTCGGTGCGCGCCGCCGAGCGCGCCGGTGTCAAGATCGGCGACAGCGAAGTCCGCTCGGCCGGCGAGGTATTCGGCATCGGGCGCCGTCGGGTGCAGAGCTGGATCGCCCCCTTCGCCAGCTTCAAGATCGGCGATGAAGAGGTCCGCAACACCCGCCTTCGCATCAGCGACCTCGCCGGCGACGCCGACATGATGATCGGCTCCGATTTCTTCCTCTCACATCGGGTCTACGTGGCCAGCAGCCAGCGCAAGCTGTATTTCACCTACAACGGAGGACCGGTCTTCAACCTCGAGGCCGTGCCGTTGGCGCCCGTTCAGGCCGGCGAGCCCGGCGCGACGCATCCGGGAGCAACGCCGGTTGCGACTGCGGCGGGCGGCACGCCCCCCGCAGGCTCGGGCAACGGCGCTGCCGCGGCAGCGCCCGCCGAGGCAGCCGGCACGGCGACTCCCGCGGAGACCCTCGATCAGCCGACCGACGCCGCCGGCTTCGCCCGCCGCGGCGCGGCGTTCGCCGCGCGACGCGACTTCGAGCATGCCATTGCCGACCTGACTCGCGCCTGCGAGCTGGCGCCGAACCAACCGGACTACTTCTATCAGCGAGGCGTCGCGCGAGAGAACAACCGGCAGCCCTTTCAGGCCATGGAGGATTTCAACCAGGCATTGAAGCTCGAGCCCGATGATGTACCGGCACTGCTGGCGCGCTCTGCCCTACACCTGGCGGCGCGCGATCCGACCGCCGCCGGTGCAGACCTGGATGCCATAGACCGCATCGTGCCCAAGGATGCCGACGTTCGTCTGCCCCTGGGCAACCTCTATGGGCGCGCCGGGCGTCTCGAATCGGCCATCTACCAATTCGATCTGTGGCTTCACGATCGCGGCGACAACCCGCACCGGTCGGAGGCGTACTTCGGACGCTGCCGCGCGCGGGCGCTGTTGGGGCGGGATCTCTCCAAAGCGCTCTCAGACTGCAACCACGCGGTACGCCTGGAACCGACGGCGGCCCGTGCGCTGGACACGCGCGGGCTGGTACGTCTGCGGATGGGCGACTTCGACAAGTCCATCGCCGACTACAACGCCGCGCTGAGCTTGCAGCCCAAGCTCGCCTGGTCGCTCTACGGGCGCGGCCTGGATGAGCTCCGCAAGGGGATGTCCGCCAAGGGACAGGCCGACATCGCGGCCGCCACGGCGTTGGCCCCCCTGTTGCCGGAGGAAGCGAAGCGGCGCGGCCTGGAGCCCTAGCCCGCCGGTTGTCTTGGGGTCCACAGGACGGCCGGTCGCGCATTGCGCGGCGACCTGACTTGAAGTCAGAATGTCGCAGAACCTGGCGAGCGACGCTGGAAGAGACTGTAAGAAGAATCCGCAACCAAGTGAGGGCGCGCTGTGAAAGGACACGATCGTCTGCGCAACCGTCTGACGGTGCTGGGACTCACGGCGCTGATGGGTGCGAGCGCCCAGGTCACGTTCGCGCATCACTCCCTGGGTGGCGAGTTCGACACCCGCAAGACGCTCAAGCTGACCGGCGTGGTCTCCCACGTCGACTGGGCCAACCCGCACATCTACGTCAATCTCGCCGTCACCGACGCGAGCGGCAAGGTCTCGACCTGGCGATTGGAGTGTGTGCCTGTTGCCATGGCCCGCAAGGCGGGCGTCAGCATGAAAATGCTCCAGGGTAACGGCGACCGGGTCACTATCGACGCCTACCCGGCCCGGGACGGCACCCCGCAGCTGGGGTTCCTGGCCAAAATTACCTATCCCGACGGACACCACTTCCAGTTCGCACAGGACACGGCCGCGGAGGGGAAGTAGACATGAGTCTGCACAATCTGGCCCATCACGGGTGGGCCCATTGCGGGCGTTCTCTGGCGCTCGCGGCGCTCGCCGGCGCGGCGTGGATACTCTGTGTCCCCGCGACGCATGCGGCCAACGAGGCTGCATCGCCGCACAAACCGGTGCCGCGGCTGTCGGACGGCCACCCCGATCTCAATGGCACCTGGGACAACGGCTCGGGAATCGACTTCGTGCAGCCGCAGAAATCCTCCGACGGGTCCGTCTGCATCGCAGGCTGCAAACCCGTGGCCGCCGCCCCGCCGCCGCCGCCACCACCGCCCTCGGGGCGGACGCCGGCAACGACTTTTCCCAGCTACCGGCCGGAGTTCCTCGCCAAGGTAAAGGACCTCAACAAGCGCCAGGTCCAGGAGGATCCGGTCCTGCGCTGCAAGGACCCGGGACTGCCGCGCATCGGGCCGCCTGACAAGATCGTGCAGCGACCGGGGCAGATCGTGTTCCTGTACGACGACGTCTCCGGGGCTTTCTGGCGCATCATCCCCACCGACGGCCGTCCGCATCGCACGGACGTGGACCCGAGCTATCTGGGGGACTCGGTCGGTCATTGGGAAGGGGACACGCTGGTCATCGAGGCGAACCAGTTCAACGACGACAGCTGGCTCACCGACAATGGCGCATTCCACTCGGCCGACATGCGGGTCACCGAGCGGCTGCACCGCGTCGGCGATGTGATCGAGTACCAGGCAACAGTAGAAGACCCGAAGGTGCTGCTCGAGCCCTGGCATCCCAAGATGCGGGTCATCAAGCTCGCGACCAACGAGCTTGCCGAGCCGACCCCGTGCGTGGACACCGACCTCAAGCACCTGGTCGACGACTCGCACCACCCGAACCCGCGCTGAGGCGCAACCGCGCCGTCAGGCTTCGACGCTCGCTCCCGTTCGGGAGCCCAGGAACCGGACCAGTGCCGGATCGGCCGCATACGCGACATTGAAACGCAGACAGTCCCCGCACTGGCCGGTGGGCGAGAACAGTGCGCCTTTCGCCAGCAGGATGCCTCGAGCCTGCGCATCCAGCGCCAATCGATCCGGCTCGACGTGCGGCGGTAATCGCGCCCACAGGAAGATCCCCTCGCCTCCCGAGCCTTCCACGGCCAAACCGGCAGACGCCAGCGCGCGTGATGCGTCGGCGCGCGCTTTCGCCACACGGTCGCGCAAACGCTCGATGTGGCGCCGGTACTTGCCGCCGTCCAACACCTCGCGAAGCACGAATTCCACCAGCGCCGAGCCGGACAACACGCCCAGCAGCTTCCCCTCGATGAGCGGGCGCAGCAGCTCGTCGCGCGTGGCCACGAAGCCGATCCGCAGCCCGGGGCCCAGCACCTTGGTGAAACTCCCGACGTAGATCACACGCTGCAGCTCGTCGATCTGCGCGAGCGACACGCTGTGCGGGCTCGCCAGATCCGTGTAGACGTGATCTTCGGTAACCAGGAAGTTATAGCGTTCCGCGATCTTGAGAATGCCGTGGCAGCGCGCAGCCGAGGCGCTCGTGCTCGTAGGATTGTGGAGCAGAGTCTGCGTGAACATCATGCGCGGGTTGTGGAGCTTGGCGGCGGCTTCCAACGCATCTAGATCCGCTCCATCGGCGAGCCGCGGCACCGGAATCAGCCGCAGGCCCCGGCTGCGCAACTGAGCCGGCAGCACGAAATAACCCGGGTCCTCCACCAGCACGGCATCTCCCGCGCTCAGCAGCGTGGTGGCGATCAGATCGAACGCATGCGAGGCGCCGAACGTTACGACCAGATGTTGGGCCGCCACGGGTATGTTGGCGAGGCGGAGTCGCTCGGCGAGCAGCTCTCGCAATAAAGCGTCTCCCTGCAACGTTGCGGATTCTACCGCGGCACCGCTCTTGCCGAACCGGGAGAGGGTCGATGAAGGGATGCCCTCGGCGAGCCACTCCGCCGGCAGGAATCCGGAGCCGGCGGGCACGACGACATTTTCCTGCTCCAACAAGTTTCGAGTGAAACCCAACACAGGGTCCGCACTCGGCGCAGGACCCAGCTCGACGCGTGCGGCTTGCCGGCGGATACGCGCAACGAAGTATCCGGAGCCGGCGCGCGCCTGAATCAATCCCTTGGCACTGAGTCGCTGGAACGCAGTTGTCACCGTATAGGCACTCACACCCGCCCGCCGCGCGAGCTGACGAACGGAGGGCAAGCGGAACCCCTCCGGCAGCCGGCCGGACTCGATCAGGCGGCTCACCTCCTCGACGAGCTGATCGCCCAACGGCTTGGGGGAATTGCGCACGACCTGGAACATGTCAGCTCTGCACTCCCATCACGGCAGTCATCACCAGCAACACGCTCATCGTAACGTTGAACACCCGTCGATATCCCGGCAGGGACAGCAATCGGCGCAGGCCGCTGCCGAACAGCGCCCACGCACTCACGCAAGGTACATTGATCAGCAGGAACAGCAAGGCCACCAGCATCGCCGCCGCCGCCACCGGGCCGTGGCGCGGCAGAAACACGGCGGCCGTCGTCATGGCAATCATCCAGGCTTTCGGGTTCACCGCCTGGAATGCCACCGCTTCCGGCAGGGTGATCGGGCGAATCGCGGCCTTGCCCGAGACCGCTCCCGCACCGGCCAGGCGCCAAGCCATCCATATCAGATAAGCGGCACCCACCCACGTCATTGCAGTGTGCAGCAACGGCCACCGCTCAAAGAGCTCACCCAGGCCGATACACACCAAAGCCGTCTGCAAGGCCGCACCGATGGCGACCCCGAGTATGTGCGGCACCGTGGCGCGATAGCCGAAGCTCGCCCCCGAGGCTGTCACCATGACGTTGTTCGGTCCGGGCGTGATGGACATCACGGTCAGGTAGGTTGCGAGTTGGGTTACGTCGAGCATGGGCTGCCACCAGTGACTGCAGCCAAGATAGACAGCGCTCGGATTCGCTCACAGAGGCACCCCCGGCGCACAGCCGCAAACTGTGCTGGTACACCGACCAGTACAGTGTGCTTCGAGCCGCGCGGCCCGCGGCGGTACTTCCGGGCACGCAACGGCGATAGTCATCGCCGCAGCCGCGAGGACGCCCATGGCAACCCTCATCAGCGAGTCGATCCCCGAGTACCGCTTCAGCCGCCGCGCCGCCGTGCAGCCCTCGGCGATCCGGGAACTGCTGCGCGATGCATCCGTGCCCGGAATGATCTCGTTGGCCGGCGGAATGCCGCAGCCCCAACTGTTCGACGTAGAGGGAATCCGCCAGGCAACCCTCGAGACTCTGCAGCACGCGCCAAGCCAGGCGCTGCAGTACGGCCCGACCGAAGGCCAGGAGTCGCTGCGGAGAGCGCTCGCTGTCCACCTGTCGCAGCGCGCGATGCGGGTGAGCCCCGACTCGATTCAAGTCACCACCGGATCGCAACAGGCCCTCGATCTCATCGCGCGGGCGTTCCTGGATGAAGGGGATCGGGTGGCGCTCGAAGTACCGACCTACCTGGCCGCCGTACAGGCCTTCGACCTGCGCGGTGCGCAGTATCTGGAGATACCCGCCGCTGCGGATGGCGCCGCTGTGGACAGCCTCGAATCGGCGCTGGCCGCGGACCGCGGCAACCCGGTCCCCAAGCTCGCTTACGTCGTGAGCAATTTCGCCAATCCGAGCGGGGCTTCGTTGAGCGTCGAGCGCCGCCTCGCGTTGCTTCGCTGGGCAGTCGCTCGCAGAGTTTTTCTGTTGGAAGACGATCCGTACGGGGACTTGCGTTTCCGCGGTCACGCTGCGCCGCCGTTGTGGGTGCTCGCGCAACGAATGCCCGGCGCCGCAGCGTGGTGCGGCTACGTGTCATCGCTTTCGAAAATCGTCTCCCCCGGATTGCGCATCGGCTGGATGGTCCTGCCCCCACGTGTCGCCAACACGGTGACGCGCATCAAGCAGGCGCTCGATCTGCACACTTCCAGCCTCACGCAGGAAGTCGCAGCTCGCTATCTTCTGACCGGCGAGCTCGAGCGACGCCTGGACACGGTGCGTCGCACGTATCAGGAACAGTGCGAAGCGCTGTGCTCGGCACTTCACGACCGATTCAAAGGCGAGATCACGTTTTCCGTTCCCGACGGTGGCATGTTCCTGTGGTGCCGTTTCCGGGAACGTATCGACACCGCGACGTTGTTGGCCCACGCGCGGGAACATGGCGTGATTTTCGTTCCCGGCACGGTGTTCTACCCGCGGGGCGGTGACCCGGCGACATTCCGTCTGAGCTTCTCGACCTGCTCGGCCGACGAGTTGCGCGAAGGCGTACGCCGTCTCGAGTTGGCGTTGCGCGCCTGCCGCGACAGCGGCGCGATGAAAATCGAGGCGTTCCGCGATCACCGCAGATAGAACCTGAGCCGGACCTCGCGCTGCTCACCGGTGCGGGCAACTGCAGCCCGTTGCTCGATGACAGTGAAAGGGGAGGGTCTCGACATGTTCTTAACTCGCGGCCGACAACATTCGTGGGAACGCGTGCCGGTACCGCTAGTGTCGCTCGCTCTGCTGCTGGCTTCCTGCGGCGGCGGAGGCAGTAGTGGCTACAGCGGCGGCGGCAACAACAGCGGCATGGGGAGCAGTCCAACCGTTCCTCCTGCATCCGTCATGCTCTCCATTCAACCGACTTCGATCGTCGCGGGCCAGAGCGCAACGTTGACCTGGTCGACGCAGAGCGTCGATTCCTGCACCGCAAGCGCAGGGTGGACGGTTTCCCAGGCAAGCGGCGGCACCGCTACGGTGACGCCCACCGCTGCGGGAACCGTCACTTACACGTTGACCTGCATGGCGACCGCCGCTGCGGTCGGCGCTTACGGGATGGCCGGCGCCCCGACCTCCGGCGCGACGAGCGCGACAGCAACACTGACAGTCACCCCGGCCAGCACGTTCTCCTTCACGAGCCTGGTCAGCGACACCTCCGGCACCGGTGCCCTCACCACGGATCCCGATCTCGTCAACCCGTGGGGCATCGTCCTCGGCCCCGGCACGCCGATGTGGACTGCGAACAATCACTCCGAGACCTCGACTCTGTACGATGGGAACGGCAAGGCGCAGCCCACCAGCGGCCCGCTGGTCGTGGGATTGCCGAAAAGTGCGAGTAATGTCGCTTTCGACCCGACGGGCATCGCGTTCAACGCGACCACCGATTTCGTGGTGAGCGCCGCGGGCAAGTCCGGCGCGGCGAAGTTCATCTTCAGCGGCGAAGGCGGAATGATCGCCGGATGGTCTCCAACGGTGAGCCGCACCAGCGCGATCACGATGTACACCGACGCCGGCGGAGCGGTCTATAAAGGTCTGGCCATCGCCACCAACGGCACGGCGAACTTTCTCTACGCCACCGACTTCCATAACGCCAAGATCGACCTGTTCGATGCGACCTATGCCAGGCAGACGCTCGCTGCGGGCAAGTTCGTCGATCCGAATCTGCCCGCAGGCTACTCCCCCTTCGGAATCCAGGCCGCCCACAATGGTGCCGGAGGCACCTGGCAGATCTACGTGACGTATGCCATGGCGCAGCCACCGGACAATCACGACAACATGAACGGCGCCGGACTCGGCCTGATCGACATCTACGATGCCGCTGGCACGTTCGTGAAACGCCTGGTGTCTCCGGGCGGCGCGCTGAACGCCCCGTGGGGCCTCGCCCCGACGCCGCCTGATTTCGGCACGCTGAGCAACGTACTGCTGGTCGGCAACTTCGGCGACGGCAAGATCAACGGCTACGATGCCTCTTCCGGGCAGTGGATCGGCACCATCATCGATTCCACCGGCGCCGCGTTCTCCTCCCCGGGCTTGTGGGGGATTGCGTTCGGCAACGATGCCGCCAATCAGCCGCACAACACGCTGTTCTACGCAGCCGGGCCGAATGACGAGGCGAACGGCGTATACGGACGGATCGATCTGGGGGCTGCGCCCACGCTGAACGCGCCACCGGTGGTCACGTTGACCGTGCCATCGGGCACGCTCACCGGCTCCGTGACCCTCACGGCCACGGCCCAGGACCCGATCGCCATCGCGAAAATTCAGTTCCTGGTCGGCACGACGCCGATCGGAACGGCCACCACCTCACCGTTCACCGTTCAGTGGGACACGACCACCGTGACCAACGGCTCGGTGTCCCTGACCGCCGTCGCGACTGACAGCGACGGCAACGTCGGCACATCGGCGGCGGTCACGGCGGCCGTCAGCAATTGAGGTGCGCGCTCGCTACTTGTATTGCAGGTGCTCGCTGAAGAACGGCAGCACGTGGGTCTCCAGGCGCTCATTGATCGCACTCACGTGATCGCCTGAGTAGATCTCGAACGTGTGCGCCAGATGCTCGGCGGTCAGCATCTGGTCCAGCGTGCGGATGGTATTGGCGATGCCGACGTCGCGGTCGCCCGCGTCGAAGGCGATCGCGCGGTAGGTCCTGAGGTTGGGCAGAGACTGATCCACCATCGCGAGCGGGGCGTTCGCCGCCCATTCGGCGATCACCTGTGGAACCGGCTTGCCCTCGACCACGGGCAGGTCGAAGAAGCGGGGTGGGTTGCGCGGGTTCGGCGACCAGGCGGCCGCGGAGGCCAGCATGGCCTTGGTGCCGAAGTCGGCCGCTGCAAGCTCCTCCGCCGAGCTCACCTTCGCGGCCCGCTCCGCCGTGCGTGGATCGGGCTCGATGCTGGCTCCGAGGCAACAGGGGCTCATGGCATACAGGCTGGAGAACACTCCGGGGTATTGCATGCCGATGCGCAGCGTGCCGTAGCCGCCCATCGAGTGGCCGGCGAGGCCACGGCTCTCGGGCTTGGCCAGTGTCCGGTAGCGCTGGTCGATATATTTCACCAGATCCTTCGTCAGGAACGCGTCCCAGTCACCGGTAGTCGGAGAGCTCGAGTACATGCTGCCCGAGTACTTTGTGAAGGCATTCGGCATCACGATGATGAGCTCGCGTGCGCCCTTCCGATAGGCGCGATCGACGGCTCCCTGGACGTTGACGAAGTGCCGGCCGTTGAGTCCGAACCAGTGTGCGTCGGAATCCGTGAATCCATGCAGCAGATAGAGCACCGGGTAACGTCGCTTCGGCTCCTTCGCGTAGCTCGGGGGCAGATAGACCGACACCAGGCGGTCAGGCGAATCGCCCTCGAGGTTTCCCATGAGAGAGTCGCCGTGCACCGAGATGCGCTCATACTTCCCGGCGCTTGCCGGAGGCGGAGTATGCACGTCATCGGATGCAAGCGGAGGCCGCGGCGCGGCGCCCGAGCGCCGCAAGAGCGCCCTGGCGGGCCCCGCCTCGTGCCCCATGACCTTCATCGGCAAGAGCATCAGCTCATAGTCACCGGGCTCGACAGCCTGCAACGACAACCCTTCCACGACCGGAATGTTCTTGCCGAGCAGAATGCGATGGGTCTGCGGCTCCGCGAAGCCGAAGCGCTCGATCGACAGGTAGTCGATACCCACGAGCTCCACGCCTGCATCCGCGAGCAGCTGCGCCGCATCAGGGGCGAGGTAGGTGAAGTCCTGGTGAAACTTCGGGTCGGTCATCCAACCGTTGCGGCTGTTGCGGGTGCGGAAGAAGATGCGCCGCGCGCCGCGCCAGTCGTGCCTGTTGAGCTCGGCGGCATCGATCGCCCTCGCCTCCGCAGAGCAATCGATGACGCGCACCGGTCCGATGAAACGATCCAGCGGAACCTGATCGAGCGAAGCGCCGCCTTTGATGAAATGCATCGGCGCATCGACGTGCGTGCCCGTGTGCGCCCCGAACGAGAAAGCCGATAGAGTCACCTGCGCGCCGCTGTCCAGGCTCTGCACGAAGTCGAGCTGCAGCGGCGGATTGCCTGGATAGACCGGGGTGATATGGGGGTCGATCGGCGCGCTGACGTCGATCCAGCCGGCACCGGTGAGCGCGGCGGCCGCGGGAGGCTGGGCAAGCGCCGCCCCGGAGCCGGCAACCAGGAGAGGCAACACACACGGTATGAGCCAACGTTTCACGGCAATCCCCCTTGCACGTCTGCGCGTGCGCAAGCCCCTGGATGGGCCAGCCTACTCTACTGACCGGTTCGGAAGCGCGTCCACATGCGTGTGCGCAATCGCACGTACGATTGGCTCTTGGCAAGCTCCGGAATCAGGCGTGTGGCGAGCTCACCCTGGGGAAAGATGGTCGCATTCCTCAGCTCCGGCCGCACCTGCGGCTGGGAGGCCAGGTTACCGTTCGGGAAGCGTGTCGAGTTGCTGTTCTGCGCGGCGACCGCGGGGTCCATCAGGAAGTTGATGAACAGGTGGGCATTACCCGGATGCGGGGCGTCCGCCGGAATGGCCGCGACATCGAACCACATGACCGCGCCCTCGCGCGGGATCGAGTAGCGGATCTGCTCGCCGTTGGCAGCAATCCGGACCCGCTCCTGCGCCTGCATCGCATCGCCGTTGCTGGCGATGATCAGACACAGCTCACCGGATGCCAGATCGTCGACCAGCGAGCCCGTGCTGATCTTGCGAATCGAGCCGCGCACCGCCATGAGCGCGCGTTGCGCCCGCTCCAGAACCTGCGGATCCTCGCTGTTGGGCGGCTCGCCCAGCCACGCCAGCACGCTCGGAACGATGACGTTGGGCGCCTCGTAGAGCCCGATGCCGCAGTCGGCGAAGTGACTGGCGACCTGCGGGTCGAACAGCATCGACCAGCTGTCCAGCGGAGCGGCCGGCAGGCGCGCCAGAACCTTGCGCGCATCGTAGGCGAACCCGGTGATCCCCCACGCATACACGACCGCGTGCGCATTGCCGGGGTCCTGTGCAGCCAGGCGCCGCATGATCTGCGGGTCCATGTTGGCAAGGTTCGGAAGCTGGCGCTTGTCGAGGGTGCGAAACACCCCGGCCGGGATCAGCGAGTTGAGGTATGCCCCGGAGGGGAAGACGACGTCATACCCGGAATGCCCGGCCAGCAAGCGCGTGGCAAGCGTATCGTCGGAGTCGAACACGTTGTAGTGGACCGTGATCCCATACCGGGCCTGAAATTCGCGCAGCACCTCGGGCTTGATGTAGTCGTACCAGTTGTAGACGTTCAGAACCCGCGGCTCGCCCTTCGCGCCCTCTCCTGCGGCTTGCGGCGCTGCGCCGGAGTGCGGCTGCCCGCAGCCGCCCAACAGCAGCAGCCCCAGCAATGCCACGCAGCAGCGCACCGCCGGCTCCCTCAGCGCTCCGGCATGGGCGCCACGGCCGGACTGCGATGACCCTGCGCGTCGACGGAGCGAACCCCGAAAATAACATTGTCCTTGGAGATCGGGAGCGTCGCGCTGCTGTGCGCGACCTGGGCAGAACGCTGCCACTGCGCGGCACCCAGCTGCCTCCAGAGCACCTCGTAACGCACACCGCTGCCGTTGCCCTGCCACTGGAGCGTCGAGGCGTTGTTCAGCGCCTTGGTCAGGATTCGAACGTTCGTGGGCGCCGGCGGTGCGTACGCCAGTGCCGCGAGAGTGGCGGCGTTCAGCGCGGCCACGCGTGCCACGTACTGAAAGTCGACGTACTTCAGCAGGTCCCCGTATTGGATGCCGTTCTCCACACGCGGGGTCTGATGCTGGTGGTTGTAGTCCTCGCGCCATTCGGTCAGGCGGACGGCTGCGAATCCCTCCTGGTTGAACGACTGATGATCCCCGCCCCGGAGGAAGCGATCCCGGCGGAACTCCAGCACGGGAGTGAGGCCACTGTAGGTTCTGCCGATGTCGGCGACGGCTCGTGCCAGCTCGCGCGAGGGCGAATCGCTCTCGTATCCGAGCGTCACCAGCTCCTTTATCTGCTCAGGGGTCGCTGCGATCGGCAGACTCTCCGAGAACACCCGCACTGCCGACTTGTCCTGCCACCGGTCCCCCGGGGTGGTGTTGCCGCCGACGATGTCATTATCCAGCGCCGCCTCGACCTGCCAGCCCTGCTGCTTCGCCAGCCTCGCCAGGTGGCGACTGCCGTTGAGTCCCTGCTCTTCGCCCGCAACGGCCGCGAAGACCACCGTCGCCGCCGGTTTGAGCGCCGCGAGTACGCGGGCACACTCCAGACTGACGGCCACGCCGGACGCATCGTCGTTCGCTCCCGGTGCATCTGCGCGCCAGTCGAGCACGTCGGAGGCCCGTGAGTCGTAGTGTCCGGTCACCAGGTAGACCCGCTTCGCTTGCGCGGGATCCGAGCCACGCAGCACGGCATAGATGTTGGTAATCGTCGTGGGTCGTGGAACGCGCTGTTGGGGAGACTCCGTGAAGGTATCGCGCTCAACCTCCAGGCAGCCGCCACAGGCGCTGGAATACTGCTGCAGCTGCGACTCGATCCAGTCGGCCGCAGCATTGATGCCTTCGCCCTTGGGCAGGCTCGGGTCCATGCTGGACAGGGTGTTGCGCGTACGGAAGGCGACCAGAGTCTCGATGGTGTGCCGGATGCGCTGTGCCGAGATCTGGCGCAGCGCCCGCACAATCGCCGGGTCGGCCGGCGCGGCGGTCAGCGCCGCTCCGTAACTCTGCAGGTCTGTTTTGGCCGTGCCGGCTGGGGAAGCCGCAGCGCCCAGAACCAGCGCCGCGGGGAGCAGCCAGGCCGCGCCGGCCCTAACGATGCGCAGGGATGTCGACGTAGCTGTCTCCATACCATTGGATCCTCATCGGCACCTTGCCGTCGGCGATCGATTCGGCGCTCACATCGCCCCCCGTGCCGTAGTTGATCTCCTGATCCGGGCGCTTGTTCACCCCCAGCACCACCACCAGCCGGCTTCCGGTCTCCACCTTGCGGCTGGTCAGGCGCTCGCTGTGGAAGAGCAGTTGCTGGCGCTCGCCGGCGCCCAGCAGATGGCGATGGACGCGGTCCCCGGCGTAGCTGGCGCGGAACTCGTAGGGAGGATCGAACAGCTGGATGTACTCCCCGGAGGGCAGCAGCTCGTAGAGCGTGACGTACAGATCCACGTCCTGCTTGTTGATCTTGAAATCGAGCCGGCCGGAGAACAGTCCGCTCAGCTCCAGAGGACGGCGCAGCGGCTCGGTCATGAAGGTGACCCCGTTGTGGCTCTGCAGGTCGCGTCCGACGAGGCTCACCGGGGGCGTCCAGGACGCATCGCTGCGATCGGCGAGACTCACCGTCTGGTGCGTGAAGGCGCTGCTCGCGCCCTTGCGGCCGGACAGCAGATGGCCGTCACCGGCGAGCTTGGGGTCCAGATAGAAGCGCAGGGCGCCCCTGGACATGGTCTCCGGGGAGGACACATGGCGCCACTCGTTGGCGCCCATCACCTCGAAGTTCACGCGGCTGCGCAGCAGCTCCGGCCGCGCGCCTCCCTTGAGAATGTGGTCGAACCACGAATACTGCAGCTCGCGCAGGTCGATGACCGCAGCGGGATCGACCGGCATGCCGCGCAGCGTCGCTGTGGCTCCGTGCTGCATCACTTCGTCGTCGTAGGGACCGATCAGCAGCGTCTGGTCCGCCCGGGTGTTGTAGCGATGGTGTTGAGTGAAATAGTAGAGAGCGCCGACCTCCGAGCGCGCGAAATACCCGGCAATCGTCAACACCGGGATATCCACGTGCGCGAACTCGTTCCGGTACGGGATCATCTTCTGCCAGTACCGATCGTAGCTGGGGTGATTCAGCCAACGGGTGAACAGGCGATTAGGCTTGCCGTGCACCTGGGGAAGCTCGCGATAAGGCCGGCCGCTCGAGTACCAGCTCTGATCGAGCTTGCGCCATTCCTCGCTCGGGCGATTGTCAGCGGAGCTCTTGCTCTCGGTGACGGCCGTGACCCAGCGATAGGCCGAGCTGAGGAAGATGTTGCCCGTCATCGGAACGTCGATCCCGGGCGCCATCGGTGCCCAGGTGGCGATGGCTTTCAGTGCCGCGGGCGGGCGCTTCGCCGCCGCCCACTCCGCGAACGCCGCGTAGCTCGCACCGTACATCCCCACGCGTCCGTCGCTCCACGACTGCATCGCGATCCACTCGATGACGCTGCGCGCGTCGTCGCCGTCGTGTTGGAAGGGTTCGATCTCCCCGGCGCCCTGGCCTTTGCCACGCGCATAGGCGATCACGCCCACATAGCCATGCGCAGCGCACTCCTTCGCAAAGCTCGGCTCGTCCGGGTCGATCGTGAACTTCAGCAACGCCGGCAGGGGTTCGGCCGGAATCTTCGGCCGCACGAGCCTGGCGGAGAGTATCGCCCCATCGGGGGTCTTGATCTGGATGTTGTCATCGCTCGCGTAGCGGGCGCGATCGCCTTCCGCATCCAGCGCCCCGACCAGCGGCGCGAAGCTGCGATAGGCATCGAACGACAGGTAGGTCCAGATGAGATCGATCGCATCGGCCTGCGGGATGTTTCCCTTGGCACGCCGCTGATCGAACGCCTTCTGCAGCGTGTCCTGGAAACCCGCCACGGGCGTCTCGAGCCAGCCGCTGAGCGTGAAGTCATCCAGATCGCTCAGCTTCGGGACGACCGCCCGGTAGGTCAGCGAGTAGGCTTGCGCAAATGCGACGTGGTCGGCCGTTTCGATGGCCTTCGCCTGCGCATACAGGTCGTAGATCATCGCCTTGCTGACGGGGCGGCCGGCGTCGGCTTTGCGGCGGCGCTCGCGCAGGGATTTGCGCGCATCCCACGCAGCCTGATAGTTGCCGGCCACGAGTTGCAGGGCCGACAGATTCGTCAGGTAGCGATCCGTATCGCTTTCCTGGTAGACGGGCAGGATCCGCGAGGCCAGGTCGCGCATGACCGCCGGGGTCATCGCGTCGGCGGCGCTGGCGGGTGGATGAAACTCCAGCTCCTGTGCGCGGCCCTGGAAGCTCCACAGCATCAGAACCCAGAACGCCAGCAGCGGGCTCGCGAGGGTGCGCCCCTGGCGCCGGAGTGTCTTCATCGGCGATCGACGGCTGCGACGCTGTGCGCAGCCTTCTTACCGTGAGTGTGCGCGAGCGCCGCTCCCGCCTTGGTCAGGTGCAGGACGCGTGTGAACAGGGGCTCGCGCGATTGCCCCGCGCGACCGATGTGAATCACCGTGGTGGTCTCCAGATCGCTGTTGAAGACGTCGATGACGCGCTCGAGCGCCTCGTCATCCAGCGAGCCGAGTGTATCGTCAATCAGTACCCACGGTGGCTTCTGCAGCACGATGCGCGCGAACGCCAGACTCAGCTGCTCGTCCTGGCTCAACTCCCGATCCCAACGGCGAGTGGTATCGAGCAGCGGCGCCAGGCGCTCCAGGCCCAGCCGGCTGAGGGCCTGGGTGAAGTCGCCCTCCTGAAAGCTCTCCACCTTCTGCGGATAGGCAACGACTTCGCGCAACGTCCCTCGAGGCAGATAGGGAGTGCCGCGGGGGAGGAAGAAGATGTGCTCGTCCCTGGGGCGGCTGACCCGGCCGATGCCCCACGGCCACAGCCCGGCGAGGGCGCGGAACAACAGTGTCTTGCTGGTTCCCGGCGCACCCAGCACGAGCACGCGATCCCCGGCCCGCACCACCACTTTCTTCTCCTTCAACGCATCGCGCCCGCCGGGGGAAACCACCTCGAGATCCTCGATCGTCATGCTGCCCGGCTCGCCCTCCGCATAGGCGATGCGGCTCTCGTAGTCATTCAACACATCGGCGGCGGCGAGCGCATAGCGGAACCCGGCGACGCGCACCAGGGTGGCGCGCCAATCCGCGATCACGCTGAAGTTGTCGACGAACCAGCGCAGCGAGGATTGCGCCTGGGTGAAGGCGGCGGCGGCCATCATCAGGCCGCCGAAGGAGATCTTGCCCGAGAAATACAGCGGTGCCGCCACCAGGGTGGGCGCAACCAGGGTCACCCACCCGAAGCCGGCGGTGACCCAGGTGAGGTTGGTGAGGCCGAGCACCAGGCGGCGCGTGGCGGCCAACACGTTGGTCAGATGCAGCTCGACGCGCCGGTTCTCGTCGGCCTCGCCGCCGGCGAGCGAGATGTCATCCAGGTGCTCGTTGATGCGCACCAGCGCAAAGCGCAGGTCCGCCTCGCGCGCATAGCGCTCGGCATTGCGGTTGACGAGGCTGTGCCCCACCCACCAGCTCATGAGCGAGCCGAAGCCCGCGTAGATGACGGCGGCCCACAGCATGAATCCCGGAACCGCGTAGTCCACATCCCCGATGCGGAACGAGAAGTCGTTCGACAGCACCCACAGGACCCCGGCGAATGTCACGAACAACATCGCCGACTGCAACAGGCCGGTGCCCAGGTCCGCCGTCAGCTCGCACAGCTTGCGCGCGTCCTCGTGCATGCGCTGATCCGGGTTGACGCCCATGTGCCCGCCCGCATTGGCGAGCCAGAACGCGCGGCGCGGCAGCATCCACAGCTTCAGCAGATTGCCGACCAGGCCTTCGCGCAGCTTGATCTTGATGGTCTCCACCACCCAGCGCTGGATCACGTTGAGGATCAGCAGCGCTCCGGCGATCACGAAGAACACCCCGAGCTGGACCAGGAAGTCGTGCACGTCGCGGCGCGAGATCGCATCGTAGAACGGCTTGTTCCACAGGTTGAGGCGGATCTGGCTGTAGGTGGTGGCGACCAGGGTCACGAACATCGCGATCGCCAGCAGCACGAGCCCGCCGACGACCGGAGAGCCCACCAGCGCCTGGCGCATCTGCCCGAGCTGACGCACGAAGCCGAGCTCGGCGGCCTCATCGACCTCGGGTGCGCTATCGGGCTCCGGCGGGCGCTTCTTCATTGCCGTCAGGACCTGGCGGCGGCGCGGCGTGCGGCCACGCACGAGATGAATGCAGCGTAGCTCCAGGCGAGCTGCTTCGCCGAGGCCGGCGCCCCGGTGCGCTGATCGAACTGCTCGGCCATCTCGCCATCCTCGGGAATGAACGCGCGCACGGTCGCAAGATAGGCATCCCCCCGCTGCAGCCACGAGCGGGCGCTATCGGCCCCGGCCGCGGCGCGATAGCACAGCTCAGCCGCGCCCAGCGTGGAGAAGTAGTAGGCGCCCCCCGAATAATAGACGTCGCCGGCATAGCGACCCATCGCCGGGCCGGTTCCCGGGGCCCGGCGATGGTTGATGGAATAGGCGGCATCGAACAGAGCTTCCAGGCGCGCCAGAGTGGCATGTGTGCGCGGATCGCGCACGCTGTGCCTGCTCCCGGAGCTGTCGGTGTGAATGGCCGCGAGAATCACCGCAATATCCAGCTCCTTCGAGGAGCGCTCGCCGGAGGACAGAACTCTCGAGCGGTAATATCCCGCGTCCGGGAGCCAGAATCCATCCAGCGTCCGGCGCAACTCCCCCGCTTCCGTGCGATAGCGGTGTGCATCGCGCCCATTGCCGCAGGACTCGAGCCACTCCGCACCTGCTTCCAGAGCCGCGGCGTTGACGCACAGCGTGTAGTAATGCAAGCCGTGCTCTTCCTCCCAGATGTCGAAGCAAGGCTCGCGCGCGTGCGCGAACGCGAATTCCAGATCCGAGCGCAGCACAGTCGCCGACTCGGCCGCAACGCTTGCGCTCATCGAGCCGGTGCGCATCCAGCGCAGCACGGCCAACGCACGCAGCGCCGGCCCATCATGCTGTGGACGCGCCCAGCGGGAAATGTCCAGCGTACCGTCTGCGTTCACCCTGGTGTCGGCGGCAACGGCATCGCCATGCACGCCAGCAAGATCCGCGTCGGGCCGCACGAACTTGGCGAAGTCCGCCGCGATCGGCGTACGCCAGGACGGCTCCGCGACCAGCGCACGCCCGTCGAGACTGCGCAGGCCGATCGCGAAGTGCACGAAGTCGGCAAACTGCTGGCGCGCCTGGGCGGCGAGCCCGTCTTGGAAGAGCACACGCAGGGCGTCGATCACCACCGCGGAATCGCGATACCAGTGGAAGAAGTAATCGGGGTCCGGGTCGTAGGCGGCCAATACCGGCGAGGCGACGATCGCCCCGCGGCGGGCGCGGATCTTCTGGCCGAAGCCGGGACGCGACTTGACGAGCTCGACCGGCGAGAGGCTGCGCAACATCGCCGGCCCGCAGCGGCGATACTGTTGCTCGAGCCACTGCTCGAACGATTCCATCAAACCGTGTCCGCCGCACCCAGGTGCGGGCTCGTGAATCCCAACCTGCGCAGCCCGGCGCGCACTTCCGGAACGCTCATGAACAGCTTCCACAGCAGTCCGCTGCGGAAGTTCTCCAGCATGACCACGATCGGCCCCTGGTCGATCGCGAGGTGGGTCGTGGCAAACCAGTCGCGGCGCTCACAGAACGCATCGACGAACCCATACTCGGTCCACACCCGCGGGCCGTGGGTGGCCAGAAAGTGGCGCGCAGCACCCAACGCCTCCTGAGGCGCATAAGGCGCGCTCGACAGCGCGGCCGTCGGAGCGATCGTGCCGTCATCCAGGTCGGGCGCATGCGTCGAATATCCGTCCGGTCCATCGCTGGAAGTGAGGCCCCAGCAGGCCGGACCATAGCCGGGGTGGTTGTTGGGATTGGCGACGCAGTGAGCGTGATTGATGCGCGTATGACGCACGTTCAGCTCCCAGTAGTCCGCATACGCATCCTTCAGGCCGCGGGGATCCAGACCGCAGAAGGAATAGTGAGCGAAGAACAGCGGACCGCCGTAAGGCTGGCCCAAGGGAAGCTCGATGCCGTAGTACGCCTTGCCGTTCACGAAGTCGCGGCCCACAGCGAAGCCTCGGTGGTAGACGAGCGGATCGATGCTGTGCCGCGGTGACGCCGCCGCCAACACGTAGGTGATCAGGCACTCGTTCCACCCGTGGATCTCGTGATCCATCGCCCAACCATTGTTGGGACTCCAGTGCCAATACAGGACCTTGCGGCCGCCCTGGGTGAACCAGTCCCACTCGACGTCTTCCCATAGGAGCGTGATGCGGCCGCGCACCGAACTCTCGGTCGCCGTAGCGCGCGCGAAGTACTGCCGCGCACATAACAGGCCCATGCACAGAAAGGACGTCTCCACCAGGTCGGCAGCGTCGTCCTTGCGGAAGAACGGGATGGTGGCGCCAGTCGCCCCGTTCATGAAATGCGGCAACGCACCGTGGTAACACGTCGCCCGCATCAGCAGGTCGAGCATGCGTCCGAGGCGCTCTACCGCAGCTTCACGGGTAATCCAGCCGCGCTCGGCGGCGACGATGAGCGCCATGACGCCGAACCCGCTACCGCCGACGGCGACACGGTCATCGACGACGTCGTGACCTGTGGTCCGGCGGTCGAGCGTCAAGCCACTCACCGGATGCGCGCCTTCCCAGAAGTACCGGAACGTCTGCCGCTGGATGAGCTCGATCAGTGCCTCGTCCGCAAGGCGCGCGAGGGCGGCGCACTGGGTATCCGCAGCAGCACCTGCCGCGTTCACGGTGATGGCAGCGGGGGTGCCGTGGACTGCACCTCGGCTGCTGGGCTGGCGTTGGGCATCCGCGTCGGCTCCTGGCATGTCACCTCCACTGCGAACCGTATCGGCGGGATTTTGAACCCCTTCGGCGGTCTTGGCACGCTGCAGCAGGATCCCATTTCGCCGCGCAGTTCGCGCTTACCGCCCCGGAAGGCTACTTTTTACGCCGCGCCGAGACCCCAGACTGTGACTCACCCGGCGTGCTGGCGAATTCCCCGGGCCTCTCTATGATGGCCGCGACTGAAAAATGAGCTCGGGAGGGTTCGATGGGGCGGATCGACAGGTTACTCGGCCAGATGACGCTGCAGGAGAAACTCGGCCAGCTGACCATGACCGCCTCGACCCATGCGGTCACCGGCCCGGTGATCGCTGGGGACTCCACCGAGTCGATCCGCAACGGCACTGTCGGCAACCTGCTGAACCTGGTCGGGGCCGGACCCACGCAGCAGATGCAGCGCCTGGCGGTGGAGGAATCGCGGCTGCGGATTCCGCTGCTGATCGCCCTGGATGTCATCCATGGCCATCGGACTTTGTTCCCGATTCCGCTGGCGGAGGCCGCCCTGTTCGACGAAGAGGCCTGGAGCGAGACCGCGCGTGAGGCGGCGAAAGAGGCCGCGCACGATGGGTTGGCGATGACCTTCGCGCCCATGCTGGATGTGTCTCGCGATCCACGCTGGGGACGGACCGCGGAGGGGCCGGGTGAGGACGGCTGGCTCGGCGCGCGTATCGCAGCGGCCAAGGTTCGTGGCTTTCAGGGAAGCGACCTTGCATTGCCGGATTCGATCGCAGCCTGCGCGAAGCACTTCTGCGCCTATGGCCCCGTGACCGCCGGTCGCGACTACGCTTCTGTCGACATCTCCGAGCGCACCGTCCGGGAAGTGCATCTACCGCCTTTCACTTCAGCCGTTGCATCCGGCGTGGCCGCAGTCATGCCTGCTTTCACCGACCTCGCGGGCATTCCCATGACGGCGCACACAGCGCTGCTGCGTGACTGCCTCCGCGGCGAGTTGGGTTTCGAGGGTGTCCTCATCAGCGACTACAACGCCATCGGAGAGTTGATCCGTCACGGGGTTGCCGCCGACCTGGCCGAAGCGGCTGCGCTGGCACTGAACGCAGGCGTCGACATCGACATGATGGCCGATGCTTACCGGCGCGGGCTGCCGGTTGCACTCGAGCGCGGATGGGTCACCCAGCAGCAGATCGACACGGCCGTACGCCGTGTGCTCGCGCTCAAGGAGAGACTCGGGCTGTTCGATAACCCCTATGCAAGAGGCGTGAGGCCCGAGACGCCGGCGGCACGTGCCCATCGCCGACAGTTGGCACGTGCCGTAGCGGCGCGCGCCATCGTAATGCTGAAGAACGACCGGGAGACACTACCTCTGGCGAAATCAGTCAGGCGACTGGCTGTCATCGGTCCCCTTGCGAACGCCGCCGGCGAGATGGCGGGCCCGTGGGCAGCAGCGGGCGAGCCGGAGACTTACGTCAGCGTTCTCGCCGGCCTGCACCACGGCCTGCTTGGAGCCGATCTAGTTCACTCGCCAGGCGTGGCCATCGATAGTGGGGATCGCTCGGGCATCGCCGCCGCGGTGGAGCTGTGCTCGGGAGTCGACGCGATCGTGCTGTGTCTGGGCGAAGCGGCGCGGATGAGCGGCGAGGCGGCCAGCCGCGTCGACCCTGGCCTCCCCGGGCAGCAGCGGGCGCTGGCTGAAGCCGTGATGGAGCGCGCCCGCGCCAGCAAAGTGCCGGTCGTGGTGGTTCTGTTCTCGGGTCGCCCCCTGGCCGTGCCCTGGCTCGCCGAGCAGGCGGACGCTTTGCTGGCTGCGTGGTTTCTTGGGAGCGAAGCGGGCAACGCCGTAGCAGAAGTCCTGACGGGGCACACCTCGCCGTCCGGACGCACGCCGATCAGCTGGCCGCGCGCCGTCGGGCAGGTGCCGATCTTCTTCGGCCAGCGCCCGAGTGGGCGGCCCGTGAATCCCGCCGATCCGTTCACCAGTTGCTATCTCGATGTCTCCAATGATCCGCTCTATCCGTTCGGACACGGGCTCACCTACGGTCGCTGCACTCTCGCCAACCTCCGCGTGAGCTCCACGGACCTCCTCGAGAGCGACACGCTGGAAGCACGGGTCGATGTGAGAAATGACGGCAAGCACACGGCTGAGGAGACCGTCTTCCTGTTCGTCCACGACAGACTCGCGAGCGTCGTGCGCCCGTTGCTCGAGCTGCGCGCCTTCGGCCGTATCCGGCTGCGACCGGGAGAGATGGCGACGCTCACGCTGCGTGTGCCCGCGTCCCAGCTGCGCTTCCTGGGCACCGACCTGACACCCGTGTTCGAGCCCGGAGAAGTGGAAGTCTTCGCCGGCCCCAGCGCCGAGCGCTCGCAATTGCTCGGCGCCGTGATCCGCCTGCGCGCCTGATCCAGGCACTCCCATTCGCTATGTTCCACTGAATATAACACCCGGCCGTGCCATGGCTGTGCGCGGAGCCCGAGCTTGCGGCGCCCGTCGACGGATGGGATAGTCCGCGCCGTCGGAAACCTTCCGACAGGGGGATAAGCAGATGGCTCAATCGGGCGCGAAACGCATTGGCCTCATCATCGGCGTCATCGTCGTGGTCGGGTTGCTGGTATTCGCATGGCTGGTCGTGCGTCCCGGCCCCATGGCGTTCGCCTCCGGCAAGACCGTGAAGCTGGCGGACTACAACGGGCACCCGACCGGCGTGCCGGCCGACTTCACCGCTACCGATCCGGTGGCCCGCGGCCGCTATCTCGCACAAGCTTCGGACTGCGAAGCCTGCCATACGACCGAGGGCGGCAAGCCGTTCGCCGGCGGCCGTGCGTTCGTTACGGATTTCGGCACGATCTATTCCGCGAACATCACCCCGGATAAGGAAACCGGCATCGGCGACTGGAGCGATGCGGAGTTCCTCAAGGCCGTCCATGAAGGCATCGCCAGGGGCGGAGAGCGTCTGTACCCGGCGTTCCCCTTCGAGGCCTACACCTATCTGACCGATGACGACGTTCTGTCGATCCGCAAGTACCTCGCCACCGTCGCACCGGTGAAGTTCACCCCACCGGAGGACGCCCTCAAGGCCCCCTTCAATCAGCGCTGGCTCATGTCGCTGTGGTCGGACTTCTACAACCCCAACAAACGCTTCGAGCCGGTGGCGAACCAGACCCCGGAATGGAACCGCGGCGCGTACCTGGTGGAAGCGCTGGGTCACTGCGGTGACTGCCATACACCGCGTACCGTCCTGCAGGGCCTCGACAACCGCCACAAGTTTGCCGGCGGCATGGCCGAAGGTTGGCGCGCCTACAATCTCTCCAGCGACAAAGAGTCCGGGATCGGCAACTGGAGCGAAGCGGATCTCGTCCAATACCTGACCACGGGTCATTCGATGAACAAAGGGACTGCGTTCGGTCCCATGGCCGAAGCCGTCCACCTCAGCTTCAGGAATCTGACCGCATCCGATATCCGCGCGATCGTCACCTATGTCCGCTCGGTCCCGCCGGTGGACAGCCCCGACCTGCCGGCGCCGAAGCTGCAAGCTGCGCCGAAGGATCCGGCGCAAGGGGTCGCGGCATCGCTGGATCCGCGCGGCAAGGCAGTATTCGAGGGTGTCTGCTCGGGTTGCCACGGATGGACCGGCGAGACGCAGTCGGTACCGCATGCGACACTGACCGGAACGCGTGCCGTGAACGATCCCAGTGCGATCAACGTGGCGCAGGCCGTGCTGCATGGCTCGAAGCAGTTGCCTGCGGACGGCTCGGTGGCCATGCCCTCCTTCGCCAACGCCTACTCGGATCGGGACATCGCAGCGGTCGCCAACTACGTCACCGCGCGCTTCGGAGCGCAGGGCTCGGCGATCACGCCCGAAGATGTGCGCAAGCTCAGAGAGCAGATGTAGATAGAGCCGGCGGGGGGTCACGTCAGCGGGGTGCGCAATCACCCCCGCGTGACTTCCTCAGAATTTCTCGACCCAGGGGCGCAGCTCCAACTCCCACGTCCAGGCGTTACGCGGCTGCCGCAGCACCTGCAGGTAGCTGGCGGCAATCGCGTCGGGGTCGAGCATCGAGTCGGGACTGCCGGGAGGCTCGGTCCGTCCGGGGTTGCGAATCGCCCCGTCAATCACGAAATGGGCCACGTGGATAGAATGCGGCGCGAGCTCGCGCGCCAGGCTCTGAGCCAGGCCGCGTAGCGCGAACTTCCCCATCGCGAAGGGCGCCGACTGCGGATAGCCTTTGACGCTTGCCGAAGCTCCGGTGAACAGGATCGCGCCGTGGCTGTTGGGGATCATGCGCCGCGCCGCCTGCTGGGCTACCAGGAATCCGCCGAAAGCGCTGACCGCGATCGCCGCCTCGACCTGCGCAGGGACGAGGCCGGCGAACGGACCACGCACGCGCCCGCTGGCGTTGTAGATCACGACATCGGGAGCACCCAGCTCGCTCTCGACATCCGCGAACAAGCTCGCCACCTGAGTCTCATCGGTCGCATCGACGCTGAAGGCGCTCGCCCCCGTTTCGCTGCACAGCGGCTCGAGCTTGTCGATATCGCGCGCCGCCACGGCGACCTCGAGTCCCTCGCGCCGCAGCAGCCGTGCAAGGGAGGCGCTCAGGCCCGTACCGGCACCGACGATCAACGCGGTCTTGTAGGCGATGGCAGGCATACGGCGATCTTAGCTCATAACGAAATAAAGGCATATGCCCGTTGTCTATTAAGGGCATATGCCCTATATTCACCGTCATGCGCAAGGATACGAAGGCCTTTCCCCAGGAGCCTCCCTGCAACGCCACGGCGCTGCGCAAGGCTTCCAGGCGGCTGACTCAACTGTACGATGACGCGCTCGAGGGCAGCGGCTTGCGCTCGACACAGTTCGCGATCCTGGTGGAGCTGCATCGCTGGGCCGATGAGCCGCCGACGGTGGCCCAGCTGGCCGCCAAGCTCGTCATGGATCGCTCCGCGCTCGGACACAACCTGCGCCCGCTGGAGCGCGACGGGCTGCTGTCGCTGCAGGAGGGCCGTGCCGACCGGCGGCGACGCCACGTGGTCCTCACTGCACAGGGTAAGGCAAAGGTACGCGAGGGCGTGCGGCTGTGGGAAGGCGCGCAACGCCGTTTCAACGAGGTTTTCGGCGAGGCGCGCGCTACCCAGTTGCGTGCCACGCTGTTCGAGATCGCTTTCGACGAGCGGCTCGGAAAACTGCGCGGCTGAGGCGATTGCGATCGCAGCAGCCGTTTTTTAACCGGTAGTTATGGGCATATGCCCCTTTAAACATGAGGAATACCTGCATGAGCACAACCAAACCCGCCGCGGCAGTGGTCAGCGGCACCGCACTGGTCACCGGCGCCTCCACTGGAATCGGGGCGCTGTACGCCGAGCGCCTCGCCCGCCGCGGCTACGATCTCATCCTGGTGGCGCGCAATCAGCACAAGCTCGACGCTCTCGCGCAGCGCCTGCGCAACGAGACGCGGCGTTCCGTCGAGGTCCTCGCGGCAGATCTCACCGACCGCAAGGAGCTTGCGCGGGTAGAGGTAGCCCTCCGCTCGAATGCCGACATCACCGTGCTGGTGAACAACGCCGGCATCGGCTCCGGTGCGCCGCTGTTGAATTCCGATGTCGAGCTGATGGAGCGGATGATCGACTTGAACGTCACCGCGCTCACACGCCTCACCTACGCCGCGGTCCCCGGCTTCGTCGCCCGGCGCCGAGGCACGATCGTCAATATCGCATCCGTCGTCGGCATCGCGCCCGAGCTGCTCAACGGGGTCTACGGCGCCAGCAAGGCGTTCGTGCTCGCCTTCAGTCGCTCGCTGCAGAAAGAGCTCGCGCCCTCCGACATCCGGGTTCAGGCGGTACTGCCGGGAGCGACCGCGACGGATTTCTGGGATGTCGCCGGCCTGCCCCTTGCTGCGCTCCCCAAGGAGATTCAGGAACGCGTCATGTCGGCCGCCGATCTGGTCGATGCCGCGCTGGCCGGCCTCGATCAAGGCGAAAGCGTGACTATTCCCGCTCTGCCCGAGGCTGGGGACTGGACGGCGTACGAGAGCGCGCGTGAGAAACTGTTGCCGAACCTTTCCCGCGCGAAGCCAGCGGCACGTTACGCGATCCAAACCAGGTCCGTTCGCGTGGCTTGATGCACCTGGGTCAGGCGGCGGGTTGAACGCGAACAGCCTCTCCCGACACTCATGAGTAAGGAAGGTCGGATGGGAGCGATGCTTGCGGCCGCGGATGTCTGTGTGGATTCAACCCGCCGCCTCATCGATATTGATGGTCGCAGCGTGCGCGGGAACGGCCGAAGCAGCGTGCGCCGGCATTCACGTGAGGGTTCTCAACATCCGCAGCTCGCTCGGCACCGTCGACTGCGCGCTGTTCAATTCACCCAGCGGCTTCCCCACCGACACGCTGCGCTCGGCCCTGCGACTGTCGGCCATGAAGGTTCCCGATCGCACCGCCCACTGCAACTTCACGGACCTGCCGCCGGGCAGGTATGCGTTGGTCGTGCTGCACGATGAGAACATGAACGGGCGGATGGACTACAACTGGCTGGGCATCCCGCGTGAGGGCTACGGATTCTCCAACGATGTGCACGGCAGGCTCAGCTCGCCCTCCTTTGAGCAAGCGGCTTTCGTCTATGACGGCAAACCCCTGGATCTGACCATAACGCTCCGCTATTGAGGCCCCTCAGTGGTCGCAACAGCGTTCCCCGCCTTGCCACCCCTGCGGTAAGGGCTAGACTTGCCGCAGTTGCTCATCCCGGTCAAACAATAAGGGGTTCCTATGAATCGCGTCGTGCTGGCCGCCGTCCTGTCGTGCGCGGTGGCCGTTCCCGCCTTTGCCGCGCTCGAGCAGGGCGCCGCCGCTCCCAAGTTCACCGCCCAGGCCTCACTCGCGGGCAAGGACTTCAAGTACTCCCTCGCCAAGGAGCTGAAGAAGGGCCCGGTGGTGGTGTATTTCTATCCGTCGGCCTATACCGGCGGATGCAACATCGAGGCGCACACCTTCGCCGAGAACATGGAGAAGTTCAAAGCGGCCGGTGCCACGGTGATCGGCGTATCGCTGGACAGCATCGACCGGCTGAATCGCTTCTCGGCCGACCCGGACTACTGCGCCGGCAAGCTCCCGGTGGCCTCCGACTCCGACGGCAAGATCGCCCACAGCTATGCGCTGAAGGTGATGGACGGCCGGCCCGGGATGAAGGACACCAAGGGCGATGAGATCAACCATGGCTTCGCCGAGCGTACGACCTTCATCGTCACTCCGGACGGCAAGGTGGCGGCCACCGTCGGCGGCATGGCGCCGGCCGACAACGTCATGAAATCGCTCGAGATCGTCCAGGGCCTGAAGGGCAAGTCCTGATCGTCCCGCTCAGGCTTGCTTGCGCGCCCAGAACGAGCCGACCTGGATGCGAAACGAGCCGTCGGCCTCGAGCCGGAGCGCGTCGTGAACCTCGCGAGCTGCACCCTGTTGCAGCTCGCGAATCACGGCCACACGGCTGGGGGGCGTATGCATTCGCTTCGCCCAGGAGCTGAATTCCAGTCTCAAAGACCACTGCGCCTGCTGAATATCGAGGAGCCCCGCCTCCTCGAGCAGCCTCCGCCATTCGCTGACCGCGCGATTGCGCACGTGGGAAGGGTCGCGCAACAGCTCAATCGCCTGCAGGTGCGTGTCCACGAGCGCATCCTCGTGTCCCACCGTGTCGATCATCAGTAAACGCCCCCCGGGCCGCAGCACCCTGCACATCTCCCGCACCCCCGACTCCATAAAGCGCCAGTGATGCGCACTGAACCGACTGGCCACCACATCGAACGTGGAGTCAGCGAAGGGAAGAGATTCAGCGCTGCCCTGTTGCACTTGGAGCTGTGAGAGGCCGCGCGCAGCAGCCGCGCGGGTAACCGTCGTCAGCATGCCGGCTGAGGGATCCACTGCGACGACGCGCTTGAAAGCGCTGGCGAGCGCAAAGCTCAGGTGACCCGCGCCACAGCCCACATCGAGCAGGGAGCCGAAGGACCCGCCCAACGCGGTGACGAGCCCCTGTGCGTGAAGCAAATCCGGGCCCTGCGCATGCACCGCGCTATGGAGGTAAGCGGCGGCGCGGGGGTCGAACTGATCGTGAACAGCCTGATCATGGGTGCGCATCCGCGAGGCTCCTCAGGAAAGAGCGGTGGACCGTAGTTCACCCATTATCCGGGTACAAGATGGCTACTTATACTATTATAATAGTCAACCGGCATGCCTGCTCATCCTCAGACCCTGGGCCAGTTTCTGCGCGCGCGGCGCGACCGCTCGCAGCCGGAGGACTTCGGTCTTTCAGGGGGTCATCGCCGCCGCGCCCCTGGTCTGCGGCGCGAGGAGGTCGCTGCGCTGTGCGGTATCAGTCCCACCTGGTACACGTGGATCGAGCAGGGTCGCACGAGCGCCATTTCCGTCGAGACCCTCGGCGCACTCGCGCGGGGGCTGCGACTCTCACAGGCCGAGCGTACCTACCTGTTCGACCTCGCCTCGCGTGCCGACCCCACCCCCGCGCCCCCCGCAGCATCCGACCCACATCGACTTGCCGATCTGATTGGCGCGGTGAGCACGCCGGCCTATGTGCTCGACCGGCATTGGGATGCCATCGGCTGGAACGCGCCTGCGGAGGAGCTCTTCGAGGACTGGCTCGGCGGCGGTGACGGCGCCCGGCGCAACCTGCTGCGCTACGTGTTCCTGCATCCACGGTCGCCTTCATTCATCAGCGACTGGCCCGAGCGTGCGCGCCGCCTCGTCGCCGAATACCGAGCCGACACGGCCGCCTGGCACGACGACCCGGTCCGCAGGGCCCTGGTCGATGAGTTGAGCTGGGGCAGCGCGCCCTTCGAGGCGGCCTGGCGAGCGCAGAACGTGCTCGGCCGCGAAGGCGGCCTGCGCCGCTTTCAACATCCCCGGCGTGGCCTGTGCCTCTACGAGCAATTCACCTTGCGCGTCGCGCAGCGCGCCGAGCTGAAATTGACTGTGCTGGTGCCGCAGGACGCGGACGCCTGCCCCTCGCGATAGCCTGCCCGGCCGAAGTCTGCTGCAATACCGACCAATACCGGCCGCAACCGTGATTTGCGCAGGCTGCCTCGTGGATCACCCCCTGCCCTTTGGCATCACCGCAGTGTTCGTCAACGTGCTGCTCAGTCAGCTCGGCTTGCCTGTGCCCGTGATTCCGACTTTGATCCTTGCCGGGGCACTCGCCAATGACGGACGGCTGTCGGGCAGCGCACTCTGCGTGGCCGCCGTGGCTGCGTGCTTCATCGGCGATACGGCGTGGTACGTGTCGGGCCGCCTGTACGGCAACCGCGTGATGAAGCTGTTGTGCCGCATCTCCCTGACTCCCGATTCGTGTGTGAGCCAGACCCAGACGCGCTTCGAGCGTTGGGGCGCCAACGCGCTCTTGGTTGCCAAGTTCGTACCCGGACTGTCCCTGATTGCTCCCCCGCTCGCTGGCGCTACCCGGATGGCCTTCGCACAGTTCGCCGCGTTCAGCGTGGCGGGCTCGGTCGTGTGGGTCGGTGTTTTTGTCGCCGGTGGGGTGCTTCTCGGACCGCAGATCGAGCGGCTGCTGCCGCACATGCGCGCGGTTGGCGGCGCCGCCCTGCTGGTCATCGCCGGCGTCATCGCGCTCTACATCGCCTGCAAATGGTGGCAGCGACGGCGCTTCTTCGCGTTCCTGCGCATGGCGCGCATCACTGTCGGCGAGCTCTATCGCCTGTTGGATTCAGGAGCGGCCCCCGTGATCGTCGACGTGCGCTCGCAGACCGCACGTTCGCTCGAGCCGCGGCGAATTCCCGGCGCATTGCACGTCCCGGTGCAAGACATGGAGCGGCACATCAAGGAGCTGCCGCGCGACCACGAGATCGTGCTGTACTGCACTTGCCCGAACGAGGCCTCGGCGGCCAAAGTGGCGAAAACGCTGATGAGCTACGGGTTCGAGCGCGTGCGCCCGTTGTACGGCGGGCTGGATGCATGGATTGCCGCCGGGTACGCAGTGGAAACCTACCCTGACGTCCAGGTCATCATGAAAAAGCCGCCGCAGGCCGCAGAACAGTCTCTGAGCAGGTCACGCAGCTAGCGATGGGTTCGCCCGGCGGCGGACCCCTTACACCAGCGCTTCGCGCAGCTCCCGCAGCTTCGGCGGTTTGCTCAACAGGCGATCCACGCACGGAGGGATTTCACCGCGGCTCGCCAGACGCTGGCCCCAACCCGTCAACATCACGACTCGGGTCGAGCCGGCCGCCTCCTTCACGGCGGCGGCAACCTGCCGCCCGTCGACGTACGGCATGCCCAGGTCGGTAATGACTACGGCGAACGCCTGCCCGCGCTCGAGCGCCGAGCGAAACGTCTCGATGCCTTCGCGACCGCCACCCGCCGTGACGATCGAATGGCCATCGCCCTCGAGGGTGTCGCGTAATGACTTCAAGAGCAGCGGATCGTCGTCCACGATGAGAATGCGCAGCGCGGAAACGGCGCAGTGGACCGGCATCGACTCTGAATCGGCCGCCGACGGCGCCGGAAAGATCAGCCTCACGGTCGTGCCCAACCCGGGCGCACTGTCGATTGCGATCCGTGCGCCACTGTGCTCCACGACACCGTAGACCATGGCAAGGCCGAGCCCGGAGCCGCGCTCGCCCTTGGTCGTGAAGAACGGTTCGAGACATCGGCGCCGCGTGTCCTCATCCATGCCGGCTCCGGTGTCGATGACCTCAATGGTCGCGCAGTTCGGTCCCTCCCCCTCCACTGCGGGAGCATGCCGTGTCCGCAACGTCAGCGTCCCGCCCGTGGGCATCGCATCAACGGCGTTGAAGATCAGGTTGATCAGCGCCTCACGAACCTCACTGGCAACGCCGGAGACCGCGGGCAGATCTTCCTCCAGCTCCATTCGCATCCGCACCACTGCACCGCGTTGCTGGGGGACATCCGACCAGCGCGCTCTGGTGAGGTCCGCCGCCTGACGCGCCAGCTCGTTCAGGCTCACGGGCGCGAGCGCCATCTGCGCTTCCACCGGGCGGTGGAACTCGCGCATCCTCGTCACCATCAGCGCGACATCCGCAATGGCTCTCCTGATCGTCTGCAGATAGTCGCGTGCCCGCGGACTCAAACCCGGCTCGGTTTCCAACAGCGACTCGGTGTACAGCATCACCGGGGAGATCGCGTTGTTGATGTTGTGGGCAGTCCCGCTCGCCATCTCGCCGAGGGCCCTGAGCCTCTCCTGCTGCATCACGGCCTGTTGCGTACGCCGCAGATCGTCGTAAGCCCCCTGTAACGCGCTCCGCAGCTGCGCCTGATTGGCCGCCAGGGCGACGTGCTCACTCAGCTGGCGCAGGAACTCGCAGTCACTGCTGCTGAAGGAGTGCGCCGCGCCGCGAGCGACGATGAGGACGCCGAATACCTTGCTCTCCAGCCGCAGCGGCGCAGCAACCATTGATTGCATACCCGCCGCACGCATTCTCTCCGGGAGTGACGCCGCCACGGCACCGATGTCCGGCTCGTAGAGAAGCTGTCCGCTTACGCAACGCGACAGCTCGTTCTCATCCACGCGAATACGAGCACCCTGCCGCAGGGGCATTTCGGGTAACGCTCCACCACGCTGCCCCAAGCTCATCACCAGCAGCTCGTGAGTGACTGCCTCATAGCTGCAGATGCAGGCCAGCTGAACCGGCAACTCCTGTTCGAGGGTGACGACGACTGCCTGGAATATACTGCCGACGTCCTGTCGCTCGCCGATCGCGCGCGTGATGCGATCCAGCAGCGCGAAGCGGACCAGTTGCTCGCGCAGCCGCGTGTCGGAGCACTCACGCTCCCGTGCCATTTGATCGAGAAGGTGCCCCTTCTCGCTCAGGCGGCGCTCGGTCTCCTGCAGCTCCGCGGCTCGGTCGCGAACCTCAGCCTCCGCGCGCTGGGTCGCCTCGCGCAACGCCTCTTCCGCCCGGCGACGGCCGGCATTGGCGCGCGATATGGCAAATATGGCGATTCCGGTGAAGAGGACCACCAGACCGCCGACCAATATCGCTCCCTCGGGCGCCACGGGGCAGCAGTATAGCTCACGCCTCGATAGCGCCTTGAAATCACCCGTCACAATCCTGACACTGCCGTCCATGGTTAGTGCACTACGTCAGTTCCTCGCGCGCTCCGAGCGGCTCTTCATCCTGACGGGCGCCGGGTGCAGCACCGATTCCGGCATTCCCGATTATCGCGACGGAGAGGGCAGCTGGAAACGAGTGCGGCCGATCCTGTTCGGCGCGTTCATGGCCGACCCGCACACCCGGCAGCGCTACTGGGCGCGCAGCCTGGCCGGATGGCGCCGCTTCAGTCGTGCGCAACCCAACGATGCCCATCGGGCACTCGCGCAACTCGAGCGCGAGGACCGCGTCGAGGCGCTGGTGACCCAGAACGTCGACCGGCTGCATCAGGCCGCCGGAAGCCGGGATGTGATCGACCTGCACGGCCGCCTGGACTTCGTGCGCTGCATGAGTTGCGGGCAGCGGCTGGCCCGCGATGCCATGCAAGCCCAGCTCGTGGGCTGCAACCCCGAGTGGGCCGAGCTGGACGCGCGCCTTGCGCCGGATGGGGATGCGGATCTTGCGCCTCGCGATTCACTCCGCGCTCAGGCGGCGCCTCGCCCGTCCGGGGCCGCCCTGCCGGGCGTCATCGAGGATTTCTCGAGCTTCCACGTTCCCGACTGCCCTGCGTGCGCGGGAATCCTGAAGCCGGACGTCGTGTTTTTCGGTGAGAGTGTGCCCGCGGAGCGCGTCAGCGCCGCGATGACGCGCCTGGCACGCGCGGATGCGGTACTGGTGGTCGGTACTTCGCTGATGGTGTACTCCGGATACCGTTTCGTGCACGCTGCTGCGCAGAGCGGCAAGCCCATTGCAGCGATCAATCTGGGGCGTACGCGAGCGGACTCGCTCCTGAGCCTCAAGGTGATCGACTCATGCTCGGCCGCACTGGCTTTTCTGCTGCCGACGCCCTCAGCAAGCGCCTGCGTGGTTTGAGGACCTCCTGATGTCGATACACGGCTTTGCTCTGTTCAGCCTCGTTTACCTGCTTGCCACCGCGACACCGGGGCCGGGCATCGGTGCCATCCTGGCGCGGGTCATCGCGCGCGGCACGGCCGGCATCGGTTTCTTCATCGCGGGCTTTGTCGCGCTGTTACCCACGGTCATCGATCTGACGAGGCTGTCGTTGACGGCATTCCTGGAAATCGCCGTGACCATGTGCGTCATTCTCACCGCGGTGCTGAGCTCTTACGCGGTGGCGGCCCGACGCGCACGCAAGCTGTTTCGCAGCCAGTCCGCAATCCGCTGGCTGAACCGCGGCACCGGCACAGTCGTGGCCGGCGCCGCCATCGCGGTTGCCACGAGGTAAGGTCCACATCATCATGGTGCCGTTCTCGATTCTGGATCTCGCCCCGGTTGCCGAAGGCGCCACGCCCGGCGATGCTTTGCGCAACTCGCTGCGGCTGGCACAGAAAGCTGAAGATCTCGGCTATCGCCGGTTCTGGTTGGCCGAGCATCACGGCATGGCGGGCATCGCCAGTGCCGCAACCTCAGTCGTCATCGGCTATGTTGCAGGCGGCACCCGCACCATCCGCGTCGGGTCGGGAGGCGTCATGCTCCCCAACCACGCACCGCTGGTCGTCGCCGAGCAGTTCGGCACTCTCGCGTCCCTGTATCCCGACCGAATCGATCTCGGGCTGGGCCGCGCCCCCGGCACGGATCAGTTGACGGCGCGTGCGCTGCGGCGCGATCTGATGAGCCGTGCCGAGGACTTCGGACACGACATCCAGGAGCTGCAGGCCTACTTCGCGCCCGCGGTGCCGGGACAGCGGATCCGGGCCGTGCCGGGAGAGGGACTGAACGTGCCGATCTGGCTGCTGGGATCGAGCCTCTACGGTGCGCAGCTCGCAGCGATTCTCGGGCTGCCGTACGCATTCGCCTCGCACTTCGCACCCGATGAGATGATGCGTGCGCTGGAGGTCTACCGCACCGGTTTCCGCAGCTCGGCGCAGTTGGAGCGTCCGTACGCAATGCTGACGGTCAACATCTTCGCCGCCGACACCGATGAGGAAGCCAGGCGTCAGTTCACCTCGTTGCAGCAGGCGTTTCTGAATCTCAGACGCGGCAGGCCGGGGCGCGTCCCGCCGCCCATCGAGGACATCGACAGCTTCTGGACGCCCGAAGAGAAGGCTGGCGTGGCTCACGCGCTCATGTACTCATTCGTCGGCTGTGCGGAGACGATCGAGCGGGAGTTGAGAGCCTTCCTGGCAAAGACCCGACCCGACGAGCTCATGGTCGCCGGTCACTTCCACGATCCCGCCGCCAGACTCCGCTCGCTGGAAATCACGGCGCAGGTGAGAGACCGCATCGCAAGCTGACGCTTCGGCAGAAGCCAGGCCCAAACCACCCGCTGACGGCTCGGCAGGACATGCCCTGACGCTCGGCAGGCGTGGCCGAACCGCGCACTGCGGCTTCAGCCCGGGTATTGGCTTGGAAACACGATGCGGAACGTGGTGCCGCGCCCCCGCTGGGTCTGCAGCTCGATACTGGCATCGAGCAGCTCGCACAGGCGCTTGACGATCGACAGGCCTATCCCCTCGCCCGAGGCCGGACTCCCTTCCAGGGGCGCAGAGGCCGGCGTCGCGCTCGACAGCTGAGCCGGCATGTGATCGGCCTGCCCGGAGATGGCTTGGTTTTCCCGGGTCGCGGCGCTGATCACCTGGGCCAGGGGCGTGTCCGAGGCACCCTCGAGCCCGACACCCGTGTCCTGCACACACAGAATCCACCGCTCCACATCCCCCGGCGGGGCGGCGGCACAAGAAACCAGGACACCCCCCCTCTCGGTGTACTTGATTGCATTGAGGATCAGGTTCTGTGCGATGCGGCTGACCTTTACGACATCGCCCTGCACGGGCAGCTCCGAGGGCATCTGGCACTTCAGAAAGAGACGGCGCTCCGTTGCAAGGAACTGCAGTGAATCGCACAGCACCGCGAGAGTGCCGGCGGCATCGAACGCGACCACCTCGCGACGCTCACGGCCCGCTTCCAGCCGTGTCAGCTCGATCAGATCGCTCAACAGAGTTTCCAGCGACTCGACACTGCGCCGCACACGGCCAACGAACTCCGATAGCTGGGACGTCGGCGCATCGTTCCCCGACGACGGCATCGCCACCCGCCCGAGTGCCGTCGCAGCCAGCTTCACGGCGCCAACTGTGCCCCTCAGGTCATGCGCCGCTTCGCGCCACAGCTCCGTGCGCTCGCTATCGAGCGCGCGCAATTGTTCGTGTGCACGCTCCAATTCACTCAAACGGCTCGCTGCCTCAGCACGCTCGAGCGCCGCATGGCTCGAGGCACTCTCGACCATGCAGTCCACGAACAGTCGCGTGAGCAGGACGCGCGCAGTACTGAGTGCTTCTGCCGCGGCCTTGGGCCGGTCCAACGCAAAGGTCTCGAGCTCCTCCAACATGCACAGATGCAGATGACCCCATTCACGCATCGTCTCTCTCGAGTTATAGCCATGCAGCCAGCGGTTCTCGCCGTGGTCGGCTGCTCCCGCGCGCTGCTCGGACTGGGCGACGCGCTCATCCCCGGCATAACGCGCGCGCAACGTGCGCTCGAAGGCATCGAGGATGCGTGGGATGTGGTCGACGAACTGCACACGCGCCAATGACGCCACGGCGCTCACTTTGGGATCGCCGTCAACAGCGACGCGCCAGCGAGCGAGTATGGACTCACGCTGTTTGTTCAAGCGCGCCGCGATCCGTGCGTACTCGGAATGTGGGTCAGATGCCATAGCGTGGTGCGGCGACGCGCCGGTGGAGCGAACGATCTCACCTTACGGCAATCGGATAATGAGGCAAGCTGGGGCCTCAGCGTCGGCTCGGCTCAATCGGGCTCGAATGGTGGCTTTGCGCTCCGATTCGCCCGGCTCTCCCACACGCTGCGCCGAAACCACAGGACTGTAGCCAGCAGCGCGACCAGGTTGGCGATGGGAAATCCCCACCACACCCCGGACAGCCCGAGCATCGTGTGGCGCGCGAGTACGTAGGAGATGGGAATCTGCAGTGCCCACTGCATCAGCAGTGACAGGGCCATTGCCTGCAGCGTCTGCCCTGCCCCGCGGAAGGCTCCCGCCAGCACTTGCTGTGCGCCGATCACACCGAAGGCGGGGGCGACCACGGACACGAAGCCGCCGGCAAGGCGCACGACGGTCTCATCAGAGGGAACCAACACGCGCGCCACTGCGGCGCTGGCAGGCATGAAGAGCAGTCCAGCCACGGTCAGCACGGCGAAGATGAACCAGGCACCCAGACGTCCTGCCTGGCGGGCCCGTTGCGGCGCGCCGGCGCCGAGGTTCTGGCCAACGAGCGTGGCCGTCGCGGTGGCAAATCCGAGAGCCGGGATGAAGAACAGCATGATGATCCGCATTCCCAGGCCGAAGGAAGCCAACGCGCGCGTGCCGAACTGTGCGGCGATGGCGGTCAGCACCAGGCCCCCCAGCGTGCGTGTCGATTGCTCGATGGAGGCCGGCAGCGCGATTCCTGCGGCCATGGCAATGAGCGCGCGGTCGATCCTGAAATCGGCGCCGCGCAGCCGGATGCCATAGCGTCCCGTGAACAGCGGAATGAGCCCCACGGCCGCGGCGGCCGCTTGCGAGGCAACGGTCGCCCAGGCGGCTCCCGCCACACCCAACGCCGGCACGGGACCCCAACCAAAGATGAGAATCGGATCCAGGATGGCATTCAGCACGACGCTGGCGGTGACGACGAGCAGCGGGAAACGCACCTCGCCCGTGCCTTGCAGGATCGACTGGCACATCACGAATGCATAGGAAGCGGTCAAGCCACCGTACGAGATCGCCAGATAGGTGGCTGCACCCTCGAGCACCTCGGGCGCGACCCCAAGCGCCTGCAGCACAGGGCGAGCAGACACGATACCCACGCCGCTCAGGACGAGCGACAGGGCGACGACCATGAGGATCGTCTGGGCAGCGACGCGATTGACCATGGCGCGATTGCGCGCGCCGCTGAACTGCGCGACGAGGATCGCCCCGGCGATCGACAGTCCATTGCCGATCATGAGGAGGAGCACGGTGAGCGGCGTGGTCACCGACACCACCGCAACCGGCACAGCCCCGAGCCGACCTAGCCAGAAAGCGTTGACGAGCTGATAGAGCGTCTGCAGCGTGATCGAGACGATGACCGGCGTAGCGAGCCGCAAGAGCGACTTCAGGAGCGCACCTTCCGTGAGCTGCCGCGTCTTCTGCTCGAGCGCGTCCGACTGCGTGTTCACCGTCTCACAGCGTGATCGACACCGTTTTCGTTTCGGTGTAGGCCTCCATGCCTTCCCGCCCATGCTCGCGGCCGATGCCCGATTGCTTGAATCCTCCGAAAGGCATGGTGAAGTCCATGCCGGCGCCGCCGTTCACCGAGATGCTCCCCGCCTTGATGCGCGCGGCCAGCTTATGCGCGATGCTCACGTTGCGCGTCCAGATGTAGGCGGACAGACCATAGGAGGTATCGTTCGCCACGCGCGCAATCCGTTCCACCTCTTCATCGTCGAACCGCAGCGCACACACCACAGGACCGAAGATCTCATCGCGCATCACCGACATCTCCGGCCGCACGTTGCTGAGCACCGTCGGCCGCACGAAGAACCCTTTGCCCGGCAACGCCTGCTGGCCGGAGACGATCTGTGCGCCCTGCTGCTCGCCGGCACGAATGTAGCCGGTCACGCGCTCGAGCTGCTGCGCCGAGACGACCGGCCCCATGAAGGTCCCCTGCTCGACGCCGGGTCCGATCTTCAGATTCCTGGCCTGCGCGACGACTCCCTCCATGACGCGCTCGTAGATGCGCTCGTGGATGAACAGACGCGAGCCGGCCGCGCAGATCTGCCCGGTGTTGATGAAGATGCCGTTCGCCGCAGCCGCCGTCGCCGCTTCCAGATCGGCATCGGGGAAGATGATGACCGGCGACTTGCCCCCGAGCTCCAGCGTCACTCTCTTCAGGTTGGAGCCGGCGGCGGCGAGAATCGACTTGCCGACGCGCGTGGAGCCGGTGAAGGCAATCTTGTCCACATCCGGGTGCTCGACCAGCGGGCGGCCGGCGGACTCTCCGGTGCCCGTCACGATGTTGACGACGCCCTCGGGAAAGCCGACCTCCTGGATGAGCTGGCCGAGGCGGATCGCCGACAGCGGCGTCTGCTCGGCCGGTTTCAGCACGACGGTGCACCCGGCTGCCAGCGCCGGCGCAATCTTCCCCACCGCCATGCCGAAGGGCATGTTCCACGCAACGATCTGCCCCACGACCCCGACGGGCTCGGGACGAGTGTAGGTGTGATATTCCCCGGGGCTCGAGACCGGCAATGTCTCCCCCGTCAGACGCATCGGCCAGCCGGCGTAGTAGCGCAGGCAATCGACGGCCTTCGGTACGTTCCACATCTGCGCGAGCCACAGAGGCATGCCGTTATCGAGCGTCTCCAGCAGCGCCAGCTCCCCGGCATTCGCCTCGATCGCATCCGACAGCTTCCACAGCAGGCGGGCGCGCTCGTTGGGAGGTGTCGAGCGCCACGGCCCCTCCTCGAACGCCTTGCGCGCAGCCTTGACCGCCAGATCGATGTCCGCGGCTGCGCCGGCGGCGGCCTGCGCAAACACGTCCCCGGTCGCCGGATCCAGCACGTCGAGCGTCTTGCCGTCGACGGCAGCGCGCCACTGACCGCCGATCAGCAACTCTCGCGGGCGCCCGCGCAGGCTGTGCTTCATGGCGACCGGATCGTGTTGTGTCGGCTGGGCGTTCATGCGGCTCTCCCGATCAGCGCAGCGCGATTGGCAAGGTAGACCTCGCGCAGCGAGGCGGCCGGCCTGCCCGTGATCAGCTGCACGTGGCGCGAGCACACTGCGAAGTACCCTTCGCGGATGGCGCGCTCATAGGACATCATCTCTTCGCTTCCCCAGGGGCCGGTGTTCGCCGGGGCCATGCCCTCGACGAAGCGGCGCGGGATTCCTGCAGCGTCGAATCTCGCCTGCATCTCGTCATGGCTGACAGCCACGCACTCGACGCGCTTACCGGTCACTTCCGAGGCGATTCGTGCGGCGTCGCGAAAAGTCAGCAACTCCGGGCCCGTGATCTCATAGGTCGCATTCTCATGCCCGGGGGTCGTCAGGACAGTCGCCGCCGAATCGACGCAATCGCGCTTGGAGACGAACGCCATGTGGCCGTCGGGGGCGCTCGTCACCCATTGCCCGCTCGCGAGGGCCATCGGCGCCATCATCGTCGCGAGCACCTCGGCGTACTGGCTGTCGCGCATGAGTGTGTAGGTGAGCCCGGTGCGCCGCAACATCTCCTCGGTTGCCAGATGGTCCGTGACCACGAACGCCGGGCTGTGCGGATGTATTCCAACACTGGACGTATACACGATGTGGCGCACGCCGGCCGCAACCGCCGCGTCGATCGCCGCCTTGTGCTGCCGCCGGCGGCGCTCGCCGACATCCAGCGTACTGATGAGCAGGAGCTTCTCGCCCCCGGCGAATGCGGCGACCAACGAGCTCGCATCGTCGAAGTCGGCGTAGCGAACGCTGGCACCGCGCGCGCCGAGGCTCGCAAGCGCAGCGGGGGTGCGGGTCGCCAGCGTCAGCTGTGACGCTGGCACTTTCTGCAGCAACGCCTCGGTGACCATCCGGCCGAACGCGCCCGAAGCGCCGGTGATGACGATGCTCACGACGGCTCCTGCCGCATGTCGGCAGCAGCGGCCCGGTCGCCGAGAATCCAGGAGAACAGCATGCCGGGATGATCTTCGGAGCGCTCGACACCGGTGGGAACCCGCAAGCCGGCCGCAGTGGCGACGGACACGGCCGGGCCGGCACAGGCATGGTCAGCCAATCGCGGCAGCGCCGCAGCCAGCCTTGCAGGCCAATCCGGCGCGCTCAGCTCGGCGGCGAGGCCTGCGTAAGCGGCGCTATCTCCGGCAATCGAATGAGTGAGGGTCCTGGAGCCGCGGGAATCGTGTTGCGCGAGGAATCTCACCCTGAGGCCGGCCTCGCGGCCGAGAGACTCCACGATCAGCAGATCCATCGAAGTGCCCACCCCTGCGAGCCGCCGGCGTCCGCCCGCCAACTGCTTGCCCAGAGCACCGTGCCACAGCGTTCCGGCGTCTCCGGCCATCGCCAGCGCCGGCATGCCCAGAGCGGCCAGCGCCTGCGCAAACGCTCGCGCATCCGAGTACCGATCGTTGAATACGACGGCATCGAAAGCTGGCGCCGGGCGTTGCGTGCCGGCTGCGCCGCCGGCCATATTCGGGACGCCGACGCTCGTTTGGCTCGCGGCCGCCCAGGTCCCTCGCGATGCAGTCGCGGCGGCGGCGGCGGCAGAGGCCGCGCCTGTCAGAAAACCCCGTTTGGTGATCATTGCTTGAGGGACCTCGGTCGAGTGAGATAGGCCGCAATCGCGTCCACGTCGGCATCGGAGAGCTCCGTGCGTCGCAGCGGCGGCATGCTGCCGATTCCCGCTCTGACCACGGCGCGAATCCCCGCCGCCGTCAGGTCGGTGCGGTTCTCGAGCACGGCGTGGTCTTTGTCCATGCGCCGGGCGAGGCGATTCGTCCCCCAGACTCCGGGGGAGTGGCAATAGATGCAGATGTGGTCATACGCCTGCTTGCCCTTCGCCTGCGCAGGTGTGAGTTGATCGGCGCCGCAGGCGCCAGCGGACAGGCACAGCAGTGCCCACAGTGCCAGCCGGCTCTTCATGTGTGTGAGCCCCGCTTGGCAGCGGCGGCTCCGCGCAGCCCCGCCGGCCAGATGCCCTGCTTCCCCGGTGCCAGGATGCCCTTCGGATCCAGCGCGTCCTTGATGCGCTCGTTGAGCCTTCGCAACGCATGGTCGTTGTATCCGTACATGGCGGCGATGTCGTCCATGAAGGAGATGTGCGCGCGGTAGTCGCCGTAGCCCAAGGCTGCGCCGTCTTTGGCGAGCACTCGATATAGCTCGCGACCCTTGCGAGTCATCTCCGCGTTGTCCCTGTTGAAGAACGTGACGGCATTGACGACCAGGGCGCGCCGTCCGATGTTGAGCAGGCCGCAGTAGTAGTCGATGCCATACTCGATGAAGCGCTTGTAGATCGCTTCATACAGCTGCGTGACACGCTCGCCGATCGGAGCGATGACGGGAGCGAAGTTGATATGGCCTCCCGGGCCGCCATACCAGTCGACGCCTGCAAGCGGAGCCAGCGCGGGGGTGACCCGCATCCAGGACTCCATCGGCTCGCCGCGATGCCAGCGGTGTGTCTGCAGCTTCGAGCCGGGGACGCGGGAGAAGGCTTCGCGGATCGCCGCCTCGCGCAGATCCAGCCCCTTGTCCGAATCGAACAGATTGAAGCCGACACTCCACATCCCGCGGTTACGCGCCTTGAGCTCGCGCGTGATGAGATCCATCGGCAGGCTGCCGGCTCCGGCGTAGATCGTCTCGCGCGTCTTGCCCTGCATCGACAGCTCATCCATCACCGAGCGGAACGGGTTCTGGATGGTGTAGTCCGCGTTGATCGTGTCGTTCAGCCGCAAGGGGCGCAGCGTGTCCACCAGCACCGCGAGGTCCCGGTAGTCGGGCACGCTGATCGCGTAGTTCGCCACCGCCTCCGGCTGGGGCATCAGCCACACGCCCATCTTGGTGACGACTCCGAAGTTGGACTGGGTGAACATGAGATCCCAGACCGGGCCGTAGCCGTATTTGAACGCCTGCCATTCCTTGCTTCCCTGCACCGCCCCCATGCCCGTGCGCACCACCTCCCCGTTGGCGAGCACGACTTCCATCCCGCAGATGGTGTCGGCATGCACGCCGTAGGGGGTGTAGCCGACGCCATGCTCGAGGGCGTTGCCGATGACACTTCCCCAGCCCGGCGCCGGAGTCGAGATCCACAGCTTGCCGCCGGCGGCCTGCAGCGCATCGAACAGAGCGAAGAAGGTCACGCCCGGCTCGACCAGCGCATACCCGAGCTGCTCGTTGATCTCCAGCACGCGGTTCATGCGTCTCAGATCCAACACCACGCTGCCGCGCAGCACGGGCGCCGAGCCGCCGTAGGCGAGATTGCGGCCGGAAGAGACCGGCCACAGCGGAATGCCGTAGCCGGCCGCGATCTTGACGACGGCCTGGACCTCCTCCGTCGACTGCGGCGCGATACCTGCAGAGGAGGCGTGCTGGTCCGCATCCCCTGGCGCGAAGGCGTCCAGATAGGAGTGGCGATCCTCGTCCGAGGCCAGCACCCACTGCTCCCCTACAACCTGGGCAAAGGCACGCAGGGCGCTCTTGAAGTCCGCGGCGCTGACGCCCGGTGGCAATACTGTGGATTGCGGCATGCGATCGCCCCTCACGACACCATGTAATAGCGCAGAAGATTGCCATCGGCCTTGCGCTCTCCGATACCGACAAAGACGTGGCGCATCAGCCAGTCGTGGCGTCCGGTCTCGACCTCGAAGGTCGGCGTCGCGCGCAGGTAGTACTCGGCGGGGTCGACCGTCGGGCCCCCGGCGAACGCCATCTCCCGCAGGCGCTGCATCGTGTCCGGCCGGCGTCCCCAGAGATATCCCCTGTTGTTGAGCAGGATGAGGGTTCCGTCCTCTTCCTGGAGCATGTAGCGGGCGTCGAAAGCCAGCACGCCATCCGGACGGAACAGTGCGTAATCCCCACCGCTGTTGGGTACGGCCGTGCCCCGCAGGCGGGGCCCCTGGAACTCCCCGCTATCGACATAGACAGCTCCGCGCCCGGCGCCACTGGGCATCCCCTGAATGTTCTGTACTCGCGTGAATCGCAGGCGCAGCTCGAACGCGAACTCCAGCCTGGGCCCCTCGGACTCGGGTGACGGGCCGGTCATTTCGGGCTCCCGCGCTTCACGAGCAGCTCCGGCGGGCGCTTGCGGGGTACGCGCTCTCCACGGCCCGGGAAACGCGCGAGCACCGGGCCATCCCAAAGTCGGATGACTCTCTCCTCGAACAGCCACTGGCCACCGGCCTTCACCAGTTGATCGTCGTAGTAGCCGGTAAAGCGCAGGGTGTACGGCGGCTCCCCGCGGCACTCGGTCACGAACGCGAAGGACTTCACCCTGCAGTGCTCCCCGCTGCCTGCGACGATCGACTGGCTCACGTGGTGCTGGCGGCCGGGGAAGCCGGGAGAGGCGGCATAGTGTTGTCCCAGGCGCCGGATGCCTTCATGGCCTTCCCAGCGATCGGGGTCCTCGAACACCTCCTCGATGACCCGCGCATCGGGGGTGAAACAGGCGACCAGGGAGTCGACATCGCCCGTATCGAGCGCCCACGCGTAGCGGGCAATCAGATCCTGGATCGCGATGCGGTCCTCGACCGGGAGCCCGCCCAGTCCGCCAAAACCCTCACCCATGCTGCAAATCCCCTCGTTCTGCTGCAGAAAGTGGACACCGGCCCTTCTGCTGCGGCCTGCTCATTTACACCGCGGCGAGGCCGACGCAGTATGGTCAGCCTGGAAGCCCCGGTGTAGATCAGCGACATATGCTGGTATTGAAAGTACCAGTTTGTTATCGGGGCGCCCATTCAGGGGGTAGCCCGAGACATGAGTAACACCTTGCAGCGTGTGCAACTGTCCGATTTCCTCAAGAGCTGCCGGGCCCGCACGGCGCCCGCTACGGTCGGCCTCACGCCGGCGACGCGGCGCCGCTCGAAGGGCTTGCGGCGCGAGGATGTGGCGGCCCTCGCCGGGCTGAGCGCCACCTGGTACACCTGGCTCGAGCAGGGCCGGGACGTGCACCCCTCGGAGAGGGTGCTGGAGAGACTCAGCGGCGCGCTCGGCCTGTCACCCGCCGAGCGCGACTACCTCTTCATGTTGACGCAGAAGCGTCCGCCCCCGTTGGCGCTGGTCGTCGGGGACGAAGTGCGGCCCGCCGTGCGCCGGATGCTCGACTCGGTGAATGTCCCCGCCCTGGTACACACGCGCCGCTGGGACGTCATCGCGTGGAATCAGATCTGGACGCGCTGTTTCCCGGACTTCGGTACGCGGCCGGCGAACGAGCGCAATCTGTTGAAGATCCTGCTGACCGAAGCGGACTTCCAGCGCGACCCGTCCGAGCAGGAGGACATCGCACGGCGCGTGCTGGCCAAGGTGCGCCTGGACTACAGCCAGTCAGCCGACGACCCCGCTTTCGATCGGCTCATCGAGGAGCTGACGGCGGCTTGTCCGATCTTCCACCGCCTGTGGCGCAGCTCGGAGATCGTGAACTGTTCGGAAGGGGTCTACACGACGAGCTATCCGAGCGTCGGTGAGATTGCCTTCGAGCACACCTCTTACACCATCGAGGGGTCGGCGCACCTGCGACTGCTGCTCTTCTGCCCGGCCAATGCGGCGAGCCACCGGAACCTGGCACGCTTGACCCGCCAGCGTTCCGGCCGCGAGATATCGCAGCCCTAGTCTTGCACGCGCGTCCTGCCGGCCCATTTGCCAGCAGGACGTTGGCTGCGCGCCGGAACTAGCTGTTGCGCGGCGGCGTAGGCGTGGTCTTGTAGTAGTCGAATACCCGGTCGCGATAGGCGAGGCCGTCATCCCTCGTCAGCTCATCGATTGAGCCGGCTGGCGCTGCCTTGAGCTGCTCCTTCGTATAGTCCACGACATAGGAACCGGCTGTCGGATCGTAGTCGAGGGCGGACCACGGAATCGGATGATACTTCTCGGCCATCCCCAGGAAGCCTCCGAATCCCACCACTGCGAAGAGAATGCTGTTGGACTGTTTGTCGAGCACGAGATCCTCGACTTCCCCAATCTTCTTCCCCATGGGATCGGTAACGGTCGTCCCAATGACCCTCTTTGCGCGGATAGCAGATGTGTGACCGGTGGTGGTTGGCATGTCGTTCTCCTGTTGATGATGTCGCGGCGGAGCACGAAGGCCTCCACGCTCGGTTCTCAATGAAGCGCGCCAAGGAAGGTTCCCCGCGAGCAGCGCGAGCACAGCCGTGAAGTTGCACTGCGCCAATCGCCGCGCGCTGCATTCCTTGGCTACTCATCTTCGCGCGCGCGCTCTATGATGACCGGCGTTTCCACAAGTTGTCCGCACCCACGAAGGACCGCAGGTGAAGATCATCAGGCTCGGCGACCGCTACGTCGATGTACACGCACCCCATGAGCAGGCGAGCGCAAGCCCCAACGCCCTCAGATCCTTCCTGGGTCTGATGAGCGAGTGGGACGTGTCCGACGCAGATGCTCGCGTGCTGCTCGGCCGCATCACGAGTGAGGAGTTCGCGCAACTGCGCTCGGCACCACGGGTCCTCGATGCGACCCAACTGAAGCGTATCGCGAGCCTGTTGGGCATCCACAGGGAGTTGAGCCTGCTCTACGGCACGCGCATTGCGAGCGAGTGGGTGCAGTTGCCGAACTCACATCCCATGTTCTGTCGCGTGAAGCCGATCCACTACATGCTGATCGGCGGCGTGCGGGCAATGTCGAATGTGCTGGGGTTGCTTGCGCGGCGGCGGCGCGCCGCGCACGACACAATGGCACAGGTCGAGGAGCCGCTTGGGGAGGAAGACCCGCTCAGCCCGCAGCCGCTTCCGCCGCCAGACTGACGCGATTGCGGCCGGAGCGCTTGGCTGCGTACATGGCTGCGTCGGCCCGCTCGATGAGCCCTTCCATGCTCTCGCCCGCCCCTGCTACCGCCACGCCTACGGACAGTGTGACTTCACCGACGGATTCCCGCCCATCGGCACGATGGATGCGCCCGCGAGAGACCGATTCGCGAATCTGTTCCGCAAGCGTAGCTGCGCCGGCGAGCGTCGTCTGCGGCAGAAGCACGGCAAACTCGTCGCCGCCGAATCTTGCCGCGACGTCGCGTCCCTTGATGCTGGTCTGCAGCACATGGGCCACGGAGCGTATGACCTTGTCGCCCAGCACGTGACCGAACGTGTCGTTGATCGTCTTGAAGCCATCGATGTCCACCAGCAGCAAGGCACTGCCGGTCAGACCCGAGTCATCGCGGGTCAGATCCTCGATGGCGCTCTCCAGCCCCCGGCGGTTCTTCAGTCCGGTCAACGGGTCGAGCAGCGCTTCGCTCTGGGTGCGCTGCAGGCTCTCGCTCAGCACGGACACCTCTCGGGTGCTCGACTCGAGCTTTTTCGACAGATCCAGCGCGATGGAGCGCATGCGCTGCGCATCCTTCACCAGCTCGCCGATCATCTTGCGCAGCGCCTCCCCGTCCATCTGGACCGAGAGCTGGGTGATGTGCTCCTGCAGCGTCCGATCGAACTCCGCCGCTTCCGCGCTCGCCGTCGCGGTGCTCTGTGCAGCATCCTCCAGCACCAGGCGCAACCGTTGCTGCAGCGCCTCCAGAACCTTTACGTCGCGCGCCGCAATGTGCTGGGAATACAGGCGTTGTACGTCCTCATCGTTCAGGGCGACGTTCGCGGCCAGGCGCGACTCCAGGATGCGAGTCAGCTCCGGGTTCAGTCCCGCAATGTGCTCATACCAGAGGGTGAAGCTCAGCGGGTGGAAGGCCGCCCGCTGCCGGCTCATCAGCGGCAGAGCCTGTCGGAGGATCTCGATGCTTCGATCGCGGGTCTCGTGATAACGCATACTGCGGTTATCGGCACTTGGGCTCGAGGCTAAAGTCCTTGGCACCAAATCGATGAAAACGATCGACAAACTTCGCCAGAGGGCCTCCCGCTTCTATTTCGCGAGCGAGCCCCGCAGGCGCGGAACGGACAGCAGCGAACGCACCAGGGAGAAGGCTTCGGGGGCGGGCGTCGGCCGGGCGATCAGGTAACCCTGGATCGTGCTGCAGTGCTCCTGGGCCAGAAACTGCCGCTGCTCCTGGGTCTCCACACCCTCGGCGACGACCTCCAGCCCCAACGCGAGCCCGAGCGCGATGGCCGCACGGCAGAGCGCGGCATCGTGAACGTTTGCCGTGCAGTCCTTGACCAGCGAGCGATCGATCTTTACGCAGTCCACGTTCAGCAGCTTCAGACGCGCCAGGGAAGAGTGGCCGGTACCGAAGTCATCGATCGCCAGCGACACACCGAGCGCCCGCAGCCGGGCCAGGTGCCGAGCGGTCAGCTCCGGTGAGCGCATCGCAACCGTCTCGGTGATTTCCAGCTCGAGCGTCTCCGGCGGCAAGCGCGCCGCAGCCAGTGCGGCGGTAATGCGTTCCGACAGCTCCTCACGCGCGAACTGCAGCGGCGAGAGGTTGATGGAGAATTGCAGCGGCTCACCACCGGCGTCGAGCCAGGCACGCGCATCCTGGCAGGCTCTCTCGAGCACCCACTGCCCGATGGCATCGATCAGGCCGCTCTCTTCCGCGATCGGTATGAACATGCCCGGCAGCGTCAGTCCGCGAACGGGATGGTGCCAGCGCAGCAGCGCCTCCAGCGAGGTGGGCCGGCCGGTTATCGTGTCCACGCGCGGCTGGTAGTACAGCTCCAGCTCGTTGCGCTCCAGAGCCTCGCGCAGCTCCACCTCGATCGACAGCCGGTCGGTGCCCGGGCGCATGGTCGCGTCGAACAGGCGGTAGGAGTCCCCACCCTGAGCCTTCGCGCAGTACATCGCCACGTCCGCGTGCTTGAGCAGCGTCGAGCTGTCTGCGCCGTCCCGTGGCGCGAGACTGATCCCTATGCTGCAGGTCGTATACACAGTGCGGCTGGAAAGGCGGAAGTTGCCGCGCAACTGGCGCAGCAGTTTCTGCACCAGCGCATCTACCTGTGTCTCCTCCGGAAGCCGTCCCAGCACCAGCACGAATTCATCGCCGCCGAGACGCGCCACGATGTCATCGTCGCGCAGCATGGACTTCAGGCGCCGGGCAATCTCCACCAGGAGCTCATCGCCGACATCGTGACCGAGGGTGTCGTTGACGTATTTGAAGCGGTCCAGGTCGATCAGCACGACCGCGAGGGACTGGCCGGTCTCGAGCGAGTTGTCGAGCATCTCCTCGAGCTTCGAGCGCAGCCCGAGCCGGTTCTCCAGTCCCGTCAGCGCATCGTGATAGGCCAGGAACGAGATGCGTTGCTCGGAGCGCTTGCGCACGCTGATGTCTTCCACCATCGACCAGATGTGACGCGTGCCGTCGGTCGAGTGGACGATGATGCCCGTGATCTGTACCGGAACGCGCGAGCCGTCCTTGCGCTTCAGGCTCATCTCGACGGGACCGAAGCGGCCCTCGTGCAGCAGCGACTCGATCCTCAGGGGGCGCTCGGAGTCCGGGTCGGTGATCTCCCACTTCGACCACTTCAGCGCAAGCAGCTCCTCCTGGGAATAGCCGGTGATCATTTCCACGGCGCGGTTGGTCTGCAGAAAGCGCCCGTCCATGTCGTTCAGGGCGATGCCCAGCGGCGACAGATCGTACAGGCTGCGCAGCTTCGACTCGCTGATGCGCAGCTTCTCCTGAGCGTGCTTGCTGGAGGTGACATCCCCGACGTATCCATTCCACACGGTGCTGCCGTCTTCGAGCGTGCGCGGCAGTGCATCGCCCTCCACCCAGCCCAGGTCGCCGTCGGGGCGCATCACCCGGTGCTCGATGTGCCACGGCTGCAGGGATTCGCGCGACCGGTGCATGGAGGCCGCAACGGCCTCGCGATCATCTTCGTGCGCGATCTTCCGCAGCGCCTCGCCATCATTCAGCAACATGTCCGGGCTCAGGCCGTAGACACTCCGTGCACCCGGGCTGACGTAGAGAAACTCCCCTCGGCCATCCGGTGCAAAGCGCCACTGAAAAATCATCCCCGGCACGTACTCGGCGATGACGGCCAGACGTTCGCTGACCAGACGGCGCTGCTCCTCGACCACCTTCTGTTCGGTGATGTCCAGCTGCACGCCGTAGAGGCGCAGCGGCTTGCCGTCCGGGCCACGCTCGAGAACTCCTCCCGCGCCGAGTACCCACAGCCAGCGTCCGTCCTTGGTGCGCAGCCGGTGCTGGCCCCGGAACATCGGCTTGCGGCCTGAGATGACTTCCTGGATAGCCGTATCGCATGACTCGCGGTCGTCGGGGTGACACAGCTCCTGCAGCCATTCGACCCCGTGGATGCGGTCCTCGCCGGAGTAGCCGAGCATGGTGAGGAATACCGAGTTGGTCTCGACCATGTCCGTGGTCGCATCCCATTCCCACGTGCCGATCTTGCCGCCCTCGATCATCATCGATGCGCGGCTCTCGTTGCGGCTGAAGGCTTCCCGCTTGCGCACATCGACGGTCACATCCGAGTGCAGGCAGACCCAACCCCGGGTGACCCCTTGCGCATCGCGCAGGGGCCGCGAATCGGTATCCAGCCACCACTCGCGGCCATCCTTGCTACGCACCTGAATCTCGAAGCGGATGCCGTGGCCGCTCGCGAACGCTCCGCGCGCACGGCGCACGGTCTCCGGATCGGTGCTCGGGAAGAAAAGAAGATCGCCCACCCTGCGGCCCGCGGCTTCGGCCATCGTGTAGCCGCTCATCTCAGTGAAGGCTTCGTTCATCCAGACGATGCGACGGTGCTCATCGTTGATGGTCACGCCATAGCCGGTGACCTCAGGTACGCATGGCACCCAGTCGAGCACGGTGTCGCGGGTGATGTTGCCCAGCGGAGTAGTAGTGCGGCGCCGCCCGCGCCGGAGCGTCCACACGATCGCCAACAACAGGACGAGCCCCAGGAGCGCGTCGACGTAGTTGCCTAGGGTCATACGACAAAACGTGGCTGGATTTACCGTTGTTTCGGCCGGTCTTCAGAGATCTTGACCAGACGCTCCCGGCCCCGACGGAAGTGCGTCACACGCTTGCACCAAATGCGGGGGAGCGCCGGCAATTGTGACGGCGGCGACACCCGGGTGATTTGACAATGCGCGGCCGGGGTGTGCGCCCTGTCTCAGTGCGGCATCGCCGAAAGCGCTGCAGGCCTGGCAGCGGCGTCAGACCCGCCCGGGGGCACGGGACGCCTGCGAAGACACCCACGGTCCCGCGCGTGTCCCGCTGTCAGTCCCGCAGACGCGCGCGCAGTTGCGTGATGTGTTGTTCCGAGAGTCCGATTTGTTGCATGAACGCCCGGATGCCGCCGCGGCTCCCGAGGTATTCGAGCATCCTGTGAGCGCCCTCGGGGGGACACCGCAGCGCCTCCAATATCTCGGCGCGATCGCGATTGGCGTAGCGGATCAGGTAAGCATCGCGCAGATGCTCGGCACTCACGGCATAGTCGTAGGCAATCGCTTCCGGAGTGACGTCCGCGAGCGCCAGCAGCAGCGCCGCGATCACCCCCGTGCGGTCCTTACCGGCAACGCAATGAAAGAGGAGCGGACCGGGCGGGGCTTCCGCGATGGCCAGCAAGACCTCCCGCAACTCGGCGCTCACATGCGTGAGCACCAGACACTTCCAGTGCTCCTTCGGACCCTCCCCGCTCAGGCGCGTCCATCTCCGCTCACTCTGCGCCAACAACGAGATGTGCCGATACCGGATGTGGGACCGCCGAGGAAGCGGACTCGGGCTTGCTGCCACCTCCTCCGGCCAGCGCAGGTCGATGACGGTCTCGAGGCCCAAGTCCAGCAACGCCCGCAGACCTGCGTCAGTGAGCTGCGCAGGATCGTCCGCGCGCAGCAGCGAGCGCCAGCGTGTTGCCGCGCCATCCACGGTTGGATACCCACCGAGGTCGCGGATATTGTGCAGGCGCGGAACGTTCAGGACGCGGCGCGGATCGTGCAAGTCGGAGGTCATGAATCCTCGGCTGCCAGCCTGGCAAATTCCCGTTTCAGCGCATCGACCCGCTCCACGTAGACGCGCGCTTCATGGTCGCCACAGCGTTGGCCGGCGGTCAGCCGCAACCCTCGCCGCGCGTACTGGGTGCCCGCTCCCACACCGCACAGGTGGATCAGCGCTGCCAGATTCTGCTTCTGCTGCAGCGTCGCCCCATCAATGCGGTAGCGCGCCAATATGTCCCTGACGTGCACATCGAGGTACGCCGAGGTCAGCTCGACCGCGTGGCTCGGAATGACCCGGAAGTACAGACTGTTGAACCAACACGAGCGCCAGTCGTCCCAGGGTCCGTCCTCGACAGCCACGTGATGGTGGATGCAGTAGTGCTGCGCCTCTGCGAACGTTCCATCGGTGATCTGGTACATGCCGACGGCGCTGGTTGCCGGCCGGTAGATCTCGAACGGCCGCAGGTTCCACGACCATCGCCAGTAGGTGCGCGCCACCGGGTTGCCTGACCCCTCGACCTGCGCCAGGGCTGCGAGCAGCTCCGGCGTCATTACGCTCGTCGCGTGCTTGCGGAAGATCGGTCCGTAGTCGCGCCAGGTTTCGGCCGGGGTCTTGAACAGCGTCCCGCTGACGGGGAAGAACAGCTCGGTGGGCTTGTGGACGACCTGATAGACCCAGTTAATCGTGAGCGCCACCCCTGCCAGGATGGCGAGGCTCACCGCGATCTGCATTCCTCGCGGCGCACGGCGGAAGGCGCGCAGCCAACGACGTCGCCGGCGCGCGCTCGGCCAGAACCTGGAAAATCGAGAGGTACGACGGCGGTTTCTCGGGGATTTCCGCGGCGCCCGTCCAGAGACTGGTCGGCGCGGCATCAGACACGGGGCTCCATGCGGCTATTGTGACAGCGGGGCCGGCGGACGGCCACGCATCGGCTCCAGCAGATGAGGGCACAGAGATCGGCTGCTGCGCTCGCGTGCCCATCAACCTGTAACATCAGCGGCGCGGCGCAGGGATGGTTCATACTTTCTTTCGGCACGGCGGTTGCGCCGGGTGGGTATATGCCGTCGCGAAAGCTCTCGACGTACCGGTCCAAGCGGGATTTCAGCAAGACGCCCGAGCCCAGCGGACGCCAGGGCGTCGCGCGCTCGAAACAGCTGCGCTTCGTCATCCAGAAGCACGCGGCGCGGCGGCTGCACTACGACCTGCGGCTGGAGCTGGATGGGGTGTTCAAGTCCTGGGCGGTCACGCGCGGACCCTCGCTCGATCCTGCACAGAAGCGGCTGGCCGTCGAAGTCGAAGATCATCCGCTCGACTACGGCGATTTCGAAGGGACGATTCCTCGCGGTGAGTACGGCGGCGGGACCGTGCAGTTATGGGATCGCGGCTTCTGGATACCCGAGGGCGATGATTCGCCGGCAGACCAGATACGAGACGGCGAGCTGAAATTTCAGCTCGCAGGGAAGCGCCTGCACGGCAGCTGGGTGCTGGTGCGGATGAAAGGCGACCGCTTCGGCGGCAAGCGGACCAACTGGCTGCTCATCAAGCACCGGGATGAGAGCGCGCGTGCGCTCGCGGAAGCCGAAGCGCTGCTGGCGGAGGATCGATCCGTGGCTTCGGGACGCAGCCTGGCGGATATTTCCGCGGGTACCGGCCGAGCGCCGCAGCCCTTCATGCTGCAGGGGAGATCGGCGGCGAAGGCGGACGCGGTCTGGCACTCCAACCGTGCCGAAGCCGTGACGGCGCCAGCGAAACCGGCCGCCACCGCAAAGCCTGCAAAACGCGCACGCTCCAGAACACCGAGCACGATCCCCGATTTCGTGGCGCCCCAACTGTGCCGCCTGGTCGAGCAGCCACCGCCCGGGGATGGTTGGGGCCACGAGATGAAGCTCGACGGCTACCGCGTGCAGCTTCGGGTCGTTGACGGCGTCGCCACTCTCAAGACCCGCAAGGGCCTGGACTGGACCCCGAAGTTCTCCCTGATCGCCCAGGCTGCCTCCGGCCTGCCCGATTGCGTGATCGATGGCGAGGTCGTGGTGCTCGATGACCAGGGGCGCTCGAGCTTCTCTGGCCTGCAGGCGGCGCTGTCCGAGCAGAACCAGCCGGCGCTGGTCCTGTTTGCATTCGACCTGCTGTTCCTCGGCAACGAGGATCTGCGGCGGCGGCCGCTCGAGGAGCGCAAGCGGGGGTTGAGGCATCTGCTCGACTCGCTCTCCTCAGGCAAGCAGCAACGGATCCGATACGTCTCCCACGTCGAAGCGGAAGGCCAGCAGGTCTGGAAATCGGCGTGCGACATGGGCCTGGAAGGGATCATCTCCAAGCGTCTCGACTCCCCCTACACCTCGACCCGCTCGGACTACTGGACGAAGGCGAAGTGTCGCGGCGGCCAGGAAGTGATCATCGGCGGCTGGACGACGAATGAGGGTCAGCTTCGCTCGTTGCTCGTCGGTGTTCATCGCGGCGATCGGCTCGCGTACGTGGGACGCGTGGGAACCGGGTTCAGCCAGGCGAAAGTCAAGACACTGCTCGCCAAGCTGACACCGCTGGAGAGCCAGAGCAGCCCATTCCGCGGGGAAGGCGCCCCGCGCAGCGAGCCCGATATTCATTGGGTCCAGCCGAAACTCGTCGCCGAGATCGAGTTCGCCGGTTGGACTGGGGACGGCAACGTGCGACAGGGTGCCTACAAAGGCCTTCGCGAGGACAAGCCTCCTCAGGAAATCACGAGGGAAGAGGCCGAGCCGGTCGCCGAGGTGGAGGAGAAGGTGACACATTCGCGCGCCAAGTCGGGCAAGAAGAGCAGCGCGCGCTCCAGCCGCGCGCGAGTCGCCCGTACCAAACGGTCGGCCGCAACGCGCACCGCCCCAGCTGCGACTGCCAACAAGGGCTCACCAGTGGTGATGGGCGTAACGATCTCGCACCCTGACAAGCCCTTGTGGCCCGACGCTGGGGACCGCGAGCCCGTCACCAAGCTCGATCTCGCGCGCTACTACGAATCAGTCGGCGACTGGATGCTGCCGCATCTCAAGGGCCGCCCCTGCTCCATCGTGCGCGCGCCGGATGGCCTGGGCGGTCAGGTCTTCTTCCAACGCCACGCCATGCCGGGCACGTCCGAGTTTCTCGAGCTGGTCCGCGTGTCCGGGGACCACGAAGCCTACCTACAGATCGATCGTGTCGAAGGGCTGATCGCGGTCGCCCAGATCGCCGCCCTGGAGCTGCATCCGTGGAACTGCCAGCCGGACAAGCCCGAGGTCCCCGGCCGGCTGGTGTTCGATCTCGACCCGGGTCCGGAAGTCGAGTTCAGCGCCGTGATCGATGCAGCGCGTGAGCTGCGCGAGCGGCTGGAAAAGCTCGGACTCGTCACGTTCTGCAAGACAACCGGTGGCAAGGGGCTGCACGTGGTGACACCCCTGTCCAAAGATGCCAAGGGCAGGGAAGCGAACTGGGACGTGGGGAAGGCCTTCGCGCAGACGGTCTGCACGCAGATGGCCAATGACAGCCCGAATCTCTATGTCATCAACATGGCGAAGAACGTACGCAAGGGCCGCATCTTCCTGGACTACCTGCGCAACGATCGGATCGCCACCGCCGTAGCGCCGCTGTCGACGCGAGCCCGCCCGGGCGCCGCCGTCTCGATGCCCCTGAACTGGACCAGCGTACGTGCAAGCCTCGACCCGAAGGCGTTCACACTGCGCACGGCAGGCGCGCAACTTGCGAAGAGCAAAGCCTGGGCGGATTACGAAGCCGGCGCCCGCTCGCTACGCGAGGCGATCCGCAAGCTGACGCGCTGATCGGTCAGCGGCGCCGACACTCAGTCACAGGAGCGGCCATGGCAAGAGCGATCTGGAAAGGGGCCATTTCCTTCGGCCTCGTCTACATTCCCGTGGAGCTGCATCCGGCCTCGCGCAGCGGAACCCTCGAGCTGCACCTGCTCGACCGCCGCGACTTCGCCCCGGTCGGCTACGAGCGAGTCAACAAACGCACCGGCGAGAGCGTCGCCTGGAACGACATCGTCAAAGGCTACGAGTACAAGAAGGGCGAGTACGTTGCATTGTCGGACGAGGATTTTCGCCAGGCCAACATCAAGGCGTCGCAGACGCTCGAGCTCGAGAGCTTCACCGATGCTCGCGAAATAACGCCCGAGTATTACGAGACACCCTACTATCTCGCCCCCACCAAGGGCGGCGAGAAGGTCTACACCCTGTTGCGTGAAACCCTGCGCAAGAGCGGCAAGGTCGGCGTAGGCAGCTTCGTCATGCGAGGCCGGCAACACCTGTGCCTGATCACGGCAGAAGACCGCGTCCTGATGTTGGTCACGCTGCGATTCGCGCAGGAGATCAGGTCGCTGGACGAAGTCTCCGTGCCCTCAGCCCAGCAGTCGAAGATCTCCGCGCGCGAGGTAGCAATGGCAGAGAAGCTCGTGGAGCAGATGAGCGGCCCGTGGCGTCCCGAGAAGCATCACGACACTTACCGCGAAGATCTCATGGAACGTATCCAGGAGAAGATCCACAAGAAGCAGACTCACGTGCTGACGCCGAAGGAAAAGCCCTCGAAGGAGGCGCGGCCAAGCGCGCAGGTGATCGATTTGATGTCAGTGCTTAAGAAAAGCCTCGAATCGCACGGCGGCGGAGGCGACGGGCGGCGCGCGCGCGAATCCGGCATGGCGCGTCGCGCTCCGAAGCGCGCGCCCGTGCGGCACAGACGGCGCGCTTAGCCACTAGCTATAGCTAAGACGGCCAGGAGTCGGCGGCTCCGGCACCTTCAGTGCAGGCCGAGGGCCGCCTTCAGCTCTTTGCCCGTCATCAGCTTCACATACACATTCGTGCCGACATCGAAGCGTTTGGCCTGCGACAGGTCCCCGACGACCACGGGCTCGAACCCCGCATCCCGCACCAGTCCGGCGGCCACCTTCAGGGCGTCGGCATCGTTCCCTGCGATCGGAATACCGATCTTCTCGCCCTTGCGATTGGATTCGCTGCGCAGATCGGTGTACTTGATCGCATTGAACGCGCGCACCAGGCGAGTGCCGGAGAGAAACTCCTGCGAGGATGGACCTGCGCCCTTGGCGCGTGCCGCATCGGCCATCGGCCCATCGCGCTCGGGATACGGATTGCCGGTGTCCAGCACGACCTTGCCCTTCAACTCCTTGGCGTAGTCACGGCCGACCTGGGGAGTCGCCGCGTAGGGGACGGAGATGACCGCGACCGGGCCGAAAGCGGCTGCTTCGGCCGGAGTGCCCACGTGGACCTTCGGTCCGAGCTTCTGCGCGAGCGATTTCAACTCCTCCGGATGTCGCGAGGAGATCATGACCTCGTGTCCGGCGCGCGACCACAGCTCCGCGAGCGTGCCGCCGATCTTGCCAGTGCCGATGATGCCGATGCGCGTCGGTTCGGCGGCCGCGGCAGTTCTGACGCCCACGGTCGCGGCTGCCAGCATGGCGAAAGCGCCCAGCACGCCTGCGGCAAGATGCAGCGACCTGGAGAGTTTTTGCGGTTGCGTCATGTTTTATCCTTGATGTTGATTACGCGGCTACTTACCACATGCGGACGCGATTCTCCGCTGAGAGGTACAGAGTCTCCCCGGACTTCACAGCGAAAGCGAAATACCAGGAGTCGAGGTTTCTGACGGTGTCGGCACGGTAGCGGGCCGGCGCGTGGCCGTCGGTGACGAGGCGCTGCCTCAGAGAGGCCTCGCGGATCTTCTGCCGCCAGCTCTGCCCGAAACTCAAGAAGAACAGCTGATCGGCGGAGAATCCCTCCACCGCCGCGGCCTTTGCCGGCTGGGCGCGATGGTAGGCATCGTAGGCGACCGCGAGCCCGGCGACGTCCGCAACGTTCTCGCTGAGGGTCTGCTTACCGTTGACGTGAACGTCAGGAAACGGCCGGTAGGCATCGAACTGCGCCACCAGCTGAGCCGCGGAGGCTTCGAAGTGGGCGAGGTCAGAGGGTGTCCACCAGTTCTGCAGCTTGCCGCTCGCATCGAACTGCGCACCCTGGTCATCGAAGCTGTGACTGATCTCGTGACCGATGGTCGAGCCGATCGCCCCGTAATCCATCACCAGGGGTCGATTCGGATCAAAGAATGGCGGCTGCAGGATGGCCGCGGGGAAGTTGATCGCGTTCATCACCGGGAGATTGACGGCGTTCACGGTCTCCGGGGTCATCACCCATTCGCCGCGATCCACCGGCTGGCCGAGCTTCGCAAGATTGCGGTGGTACTCGAACAGCTCCGCACGCTCGGCATTGCCCAGAGCATCCCCCTTCACGACCTGCAGGCCGGAGTAGTCGCGCCATCGGTCCGGATATCCGACCGACACCTTGAGCGTGGCGAGCTTCGCCTTCGCTTTGACCTTGGTCTCCGGCGACATCCAGCCCAGGTGGTCGATGCGCGCACTGAACGCCGCGAGCAGATTGCGCACCATGGCCTCCGCGCGCAGCTTCTCGGACGGCGGAAAGTAGCGCTGCACGTAGAGCTTGCCGACCGCCTCGCCCAGCGCTTCGCTGGTCGAATCCACGGCCCGCTTCCAGCGCGGACGCAGCTCCGGAGTACCGCTCAGCGCTGCACCGTAGAAGGCGAACTGCTCATCGACGAACGCCTTCGGCAGATACGTCGCCACGTGCTCGATGGCGTGGAAGGTCAAATAGTCCTTCCACGTCTGGAGCGGCTCGCTCCCGACCAACGCTGCAATCCCGGTGATGGCGCTGGGCTGCCAGAGGACGAACTCCGTCTGCTTCTGCAGATCCGCCGCGCTCAGGAAGCTCGCCCAGTCCAGGCCCGGCGCGCGCTCGTCCAGGTCGGCGCGCGGCCAGTGGTTGTCGGCCTTGCGGACTTGCTCGGAGTCCTCGCGCTTCCAATGCACTTGCGCGATCCGGTGCTCGAGCTCGAATATCCGCGCCGCCTTGACGTCTGCGTCGGGGATTTTGGCCAGGCGCAGCACGGTCGCAATGTGCGCGCGAAACTTCTCCCGGATCGCCTGCATGTGCGCGGAAGGGTCGACGTAGAAGTCCCGGTCGGGCATCGAAAGCCCACCCTGCAACAGAAACGCGGCGTAGCGGCTCGGGTCGTCGAGGTCCTGCGCGACCCACAGGCCGAGCAGGTTGTCCGTGTGGAACTGCGTGTTGTTCAGAGCGTCGACGTCCGCTCGCAGCGTTCCTCCAAGCTCGCGCGCGAGCGCGTGGCGATCCCGGATTGCAGCAATGCGCGCGAGCCGCCGCTGCAACGGTTGCAGCCCCCGCTTCTCGATCGCCGCCTCGTCCATGAAGCTCGAGTAGTAGTCACCGATCTTGCGAGCCTCCGAGCCGGCAGGCGCATCGCCGGCCGCCTGCAGCAGCGACTGAGTTCGCTGCAGCGTGCGCTCGGCCACGATCGAGCCGGTACCCCAATACGCGCGATCGGGGGGAATTTCAGTGGCCTTCAGCCAGCCGCCGTTGGCGTAGGCGTTGAAATCGTTGCCGGGCAGAACCGTGGGGTCCATGCCGCCCAACAGCGACTCGTGTGCCGGCGAGGACGGTGTCGCTGTCGCCGGCGCCGCCAGCGAGGCCATCAACGGCAGACAGCACAGCGTGTGCAGGAGGGTCGAGTTGCTCACGTTGATCAAAACCCCAGCTCGCTCAGCGAAGGATGGTCGTCCGGCCGGCGCCCGAGCGGCCAGTGGTACTTGCGATCGGCGCCGGCGATCGGCAGGTCGTTGATGCTGGCGTGACGGACGCGCATCAGACCCTGATCGTCGAACTCCCAGTTCTCATTCCCGTACGAGCGGAACCATTGACCGCTGTCATCGTGCCACTCGTAGGCGAATCGCACCGCAATGCGATTGCCCGTGAATGCCCACAGCTCCTTGATGAGTCGATAGTCGAGCTCCCGTGCCCATTTGCGCGTCAGGAACGCCACGATCTCGCTGCGTCCGTGGAGAAATTCGGAGCGGTTGCGCCAGCGGCTATCTTCCGTATAGGCCAGCGAAACCGCTTGCGGATTGCGTCCGTTCCAGGCGTCCTCCGCCGCACGCACCTTCTGTGCGGCGGTTTCGGCCGTATACGGGGGTAGTGGGGGTCTGGCCATCGCGATCCTCCTGAGCGGGCCGCATATTCTTTCACGATCGGTGCGCGGCAACCATCCATCTGTACTGCTTCGGCAAGGCCCGATCTGCGTCTATCAGGCATGCGCCGCCGCCCGTAAACTGCGAGCCATGAGAATTGCAAAGCCGATACTGCTGGTGTCCACACCGATCGGAGTGGGCCTCGGACTGTTCGAGGCTTATCGCCTGGCCGGCGGACTGGTGCTGCTGATGGCCGCGATGGTGGCCACGCTGGGCGCTGCGATGGCATCGGTGGTGTCGACCATCCGGCGCGAGCGCGCGGCGGAAGAAGCCTCGCGCGAGGAGAGATGACGTGGAACCGATCAAGACGCTCATCCTGATTCTGCTCGGCGCCATTGTCTTCAGCCTCGGCAAGGCGATGTTCCATATGTCCTCCGGACCTGAGCATCCGGAGCGGGTGGTGCGTGCCCTGACCTTGCGCATCGGCCTCTCGATCGGCCTCTTCGCCCTCATCATGATCGTCTGGTATCTGGGCGGCATCAGTCCTCGCAGCATGCACTGACCCTTCAGCCCCTGGGCGCCGAGGGGAGCCCCCTGAGGGGAACATAACCCGCTATGCTAGCGGGCGAATGTCGCCCACACGATCGCTCTACCGACAGCTGGCTGACGACTTCGCCACCTCGATCCGCGGTGGCACGCTCAAAGCCGGCGAACGCGTTCCCTCCGTCCGTGAGCTGTCGCGAGATCGCGGACTGAGTCTCGCAACCGTCGTCCACGCGTATGAAGTGCTCGAAGCAGAGGGCTTCATCGAGACGCGACCGCGCTCGGGGTTTTATGTGAGCGGGGCGTGGCAAACGACACCGCGCGCTGCACGCGAAGCGCCGGTGCGACCTCGAGAGCCACGTACCACGCGCGTCGACGTCAGCGAGCTCGTTTTCCAGGTGCTGGAATCGGTGCGCGACCGCGAGGTCGTTCCACTAGGATCCGCATTCCCCAGTCCGGTGCTGTTTCCACTCGCAAGGCTCGCGCGTTGCCTGAGCACCGCAGCGCGGCAGATGAACCCCTGGAGCACCCTGGATGACCTGCCGCCGGGCAGCGCAGAGCTGCGCAACCAGATCGCACGGCGCTATCTGCGCAGCGGCGCGCGCGTGTCCCCTGAGGAGATCGTCATCACCTCCGGCGCACTCGAAGGCCTGAATCTGTCTCTTCAGGTGCTGACGCGCCCCGGTGACATCGTCGCGATCGAGTCGCCCGCGTTCTACGGGTGCCTGCAGGCGATCGAGGCTCTGCGCCTGCGAGCGATAGAGATCCCGACTCTGCCGGGGGAAGGTGCCGACGTCGCGGCGCTGGCACGCATTCTCCGCAAGCACCCGGTGCGCGCGTGTTGGCTGATGACCCAATTCCAGAATCCCCGCGGTGCGCTGATGCCGGAGGAGGCGAAGAAGGAGCTGGTCGCGCTGCTGGAGAAACACGATACCGCGCTCATCGAGGACGACGTGTATGCGGAGCTGTACTTCGGCCGCCGTCCCAAGCCCGCCAAGGCGTTTGACCGCAACGGACGGGTGTTGCACTGCAGCTCCTTCGCCAAGTGCCTGGCGCCGGGGTATCGCGTCGGGTGGGTCGCAGCAGGTCGCTTCGCCACTGCGTTGCAGCGGCGCAAGATCATGAGCTCGCTGTCAACGAGCATTCCCGCGCAGGACGCCATCGCCATCTACCTTCGCGAAGGAGGCTACGAGCGGCATCTCGCAGGCCTGCGCCGCACCTTCGCATCCCAGCAGGCCGCCGCCCTCGCCTCGCTCACTCGGCATCTGCCGCCGGGGTTCCGCGTCATTCGCCCGGAGGGTGGATACTTTCTGTGGATCGAGCTGCCTGCGGGTCACGACGCCATCGACATCCATGCCAAGGCACTCGAGCAAGGCTTCAGCATCGCCCCGGGCCCGATCTTCTCCGCGCAGCGGCAGTTCCGTAACTGCCTGCGCCTGAACTATGGCCACGAGTGGTCGGCCGCGTTCGACGCCGCAGTCCGCAGGCTCGGTGAGATTGTGCGGACCGCGGCGCGTGCGGCGGCTTAGCCAGGCAGGTCGAACACCAACACTTCCGCGCCTGCTCCTTTCGTCAGACTCAGCGAGGTCGCATCCGTCAGCTGCAGCGCATCCCCTGCATCGAGCTGGACGTCGTTTGCCGTGAGCCGCCCGCGTGCGACGTGCACGTAGATGCGACGACCCTGCTCGACATTCAGCGTTGCGCTCTCCTCGGCGTCGAAGAGGCCGGCGTACACGCGCGCGTCCTGGTGGATGAGAACCGATCCCTCCGCACGATCGGGTGAGGCGATCAGTCGCAGGCGACCCCGCTTCTCCTGCGCAGGAAAGACTTTCTCCTCGTAGCTGGGCTCGATCGCCTGCTGGTTGGGCTGGATCCAGATCTGCAGGAAGTGCACTGGAGCGCTGCGCGAGGGATTGAACTCGCTGTGCTGCACACCGCTGCCCGCGCTCATGCGCTGGACGAATCCCGGCCGCAGGGTCGAGCCATTGCCCATGGAGTCCTTGTGCGCCAGCTCGCCTTCGAGCACGTAGCTGATGATCTCCATGTCCCGGTGTCCGTGGGTACCAAATCCGGCACCGGCGGCGACCCGATCCTCGTTGATGACACGTAGCGGCCCGAACTCGACGTGCTCGGGATCGAAATAATCGGCAAAGGAAAACGTATGGAAGGACTTCAGCCAGCCGTGATCGGCATAGCCACGCTCACTGCTGCGTCGAACCTCGTTCATGGCGACCTCCTCGCCCCGATGGGCTGGCGACTAAGATATGGTCGACTAATTGGATAAAAAAGCGTAATTTTCCCGTCTAACCCATCTATTTATCGGATCAATGGAGCGGGCGAAGACCTCCCTCGAGCAGTGGGCCGTTCTGGCTGCCGTCATCGACCAGGGCGGCTTCGCGCAAGCGGCGGACAGCCTGCATCGCAGCCAGTCGGCGGTCAGCTATGCCGTCGCGCGCCTGCAGGAGGCGCTCGATGTTCCCCTTCTGGCCATCGAGGGTCGAAAGGCAGTGCTGACCCCGCATGGCCAGGTCCTGCTGAAGCGCGTTCGGCCGCTGCTTCGGGATCTGGCGGCGCTCGAGGCGCTGGCACGTCAGCTCGTGCGGGGGTGGGAGTCTGAGCTTCGTCTCGTGGTGGACGCTGCATTTCCGCGCGAGCGCCTTATGCGCATCATCGCCGAGTTGCAGCGCCTGTGTCCGGACACTGAGCTGCAGCTGTCGGACGCCGTCCTGTCAGGGGCGGAGGAGGCGATCGCCGAGAACCGCGCCGACGTCGTGGTCACCACGAGGGTTCCCCCCGGCGCACTCGGACAGTGGCTCATCGATGTCGCGTTCGTCGCCGTAGCGCGATTCGACCACCCTCTGAGCCTGCTCGAGCATCCCTTGACCACTGCGGACCTCGCGCGTCACGTGCAGGCTGTCGTTCGTGATTCCGGGATGCGCAGCCCTCGCGATGAGGGATGGCTCGGCGCGGAGCATCGGTGCACTGTCAGCAGTGTCGAATCCTCGCTCGCCACGGTGGAGGCGGGACTCGCATTCGCCTGGCTGCCTCGACACATCGTTGAAGGGCCGCTGCGAACTGGGACTCTGCGCGCGCTGCCCCTCGCCCTGGGCGCAACTCGCAACATGCCGCTCTACCTGGTTCTGGTGCGACCGGAATTGGCGGGACCGGCAGCGCGTGCCGCCGTGGAGTGTTTTCAGCGGCACGTTCCCGCGGCACCGTTACCAACAGAATCGGCGACGAGTCCGACCACACCGTAGCTGGAGGCAGCCGAGACTTTCGGCTCAGACACGGGTCATCGCCGCAATCTGGGCGATGGACATGGCGTGCTGCTCCCGACGGCTTTTCCTCGTGCGGGGCTCATATCGCCACCTCCCGCGCAGGTCGAACACGTAGCTCCCGCTCGCGGTGGCCGTGCTGGTACGCACGTGTGCGACGAGCGTCTTGAGGAAGGACTGCCTGGCCACGGACTGACTCCTTACGCGAATTGCGACGTCTGACCGTCGCTGCAAGCGTAAGGTGCCTCAGCCCTTGCGGAGGGACAAACAGAGTCCGTTTAGGGACGTTAAGATTTTCTAGGGCCGCCCGGCAGGGCACACTGACAGGGGCAAGCCCGACAGGGTCCGGCGCTTCAGCGGCCGATGAAAATCGTCGCCGGGTGCTCGAGCCGCTCTTTGAGCGCGTGGATCATCGCCGCCGCGTCATAGCCGTCGACGAACCGATGATCGAACGAGGACGACAGGTTCATCATGCGGCGCACGGCAATCGCCCCGCCGATCACCACGGGCCGCTCAACGGCGCGATTCACGCCGACGATAGCTACTTCGGGAGAGTTGATGATCGGCGTGCTCGCGATGCCTCCAAGCTTGCCGAGGCTGCTGACCGTAATCGTCGAGCCGATCAGTTCCTCACGCTTCGCCGTGCCTGAGCGGGCAGCATCCGTCACCCGTTTCATCTCCGAGGCCAACTCCCACAACGAGCGCTGCTGCGCATCGCGAACCACCGGCACCTTGAGGCCATCGGGGGTCTGAGTGGCAACGCCGAGGTGTACGGCACGGTGACGGATGATGACGCCACGATCCGCGTCGTAGGTGGCATTGCATTGCGGAAACTCTTCGAGAACCCTGACCAGCGCCGCTGCCAGAAACGGCAGATAGCTCAGGGCCGCCGGCTCGCCGGCATTGAGATGCCGGCGCAGGGCTTCCAACTCGGTGACGTCGATCTCCTCGACGTACGCGAAGTGCGGAATGTTGCGCTTGGCCTCGCTCATCTTCTGGGCGATGAGCCGCCGTATGCCAATGATCTTGATCTCTTCGGTGGGGCCCGCGACCGGAGCCGGAACGGGCGCGTGCGGAGCCGCCGGTTTGCCGTGGTGGCGCTCGCGATCGGGTCGGCGCGCCACGAATGCATCGAGATCTTCTCTCACGATGCGCCCGTTAGGTCCCGAGCCCTGGATCTGCGAGAGATCGATACCGGCCTGGTGCGCGCGCCTGCGAATCGCAGGCGAGGTAGCAACACGGCCGGCGCGCTCAGCGACGTGGACCCCCTGCTCTGCGGCTCGCTCACGCCCCTGGACGCGACTGTGCGGCTGCACCCCGTTGCCGGACTGCCTGCCCGATTGCGCACCGTTTGCCGATACCGCACCTCTGGCTGGCACTGGGCCGTGCGCAGATACCGGGGTGGACGTCGGCCCGGCCACCGCAGTCACAGTGCCAGCACCCGCGTCTCGAGACCCGGCGCTCTCCAACGTCTCGAAAACGATCAACTCGCTGCCCACCGGAACCGACTCGCCGGGGTTGCCGTTCGTCGAGATCACCTTGCCGCTCACGGGCGAAGGCACCTCCACAGCGGCCTTGTCGGTCATCACCTCGACGAGCACGTCGTCCTCTGCAACGACATCGCCCGGCTTGACACGCCACGCGACGATCTCTGCAGCGACGGTTCCCTCGCCGAGATCGGGCAGCTTGAGGACATGTCTGCTCATCGGGAGTCTCCGCTGTTCCTCTCAGGGGCTCACGCCGCTTTCATCACTGCGTGCAGCGCGGCGGCGATCCGCTGCGGCCCCGGAAAGTATTCCCACTCGAACGCATGCGGATACGGCGTATCCCAACCCGTGACCCGTTGAATCGGTGCCTCCAGGTGCCAGAAGCACTCCTCCTGCACCGTCGCGACGAGCTCCGCGCCATACCCGCTGAAACGCGTGGCTTCGTGCACGACGACACACCGGCCGGTCTTGCAGACCGAGGTGCAGAGCGTATCCACATCCAGAGGAGCGAGCGTGCGAACGTCGACGATCTCCGCATCCACTCCCGCGAGCCGCACGGCCGCCTCCGCCACATGCACCATGGTGCCGTAGGCAAGGACCGTGACGTCATTCCCCGGCCGCGTGATCGCCGCCTTGCCGATAGGCTCGGCGTAATAGCCCCCAGGCACCTCGCCCTTGGGATGCGAGCTCCACGGAACGGCGGGCTTGTTCGGATCGCCGTCGAAGGGCCCGTTGTAGATGCGCTTGGGCTCGAAGAACACGACCGGATCCTCATCCTCGATCGAGCTGATCAGCAAGCCCTTCGCGTCGTAGGGATTGGACGGCATGACGACCTTGATGCCGCAGACGTGCGTGAAAATCCCCTCGGGGCTCTGCGAATGGGTCTGTCCGCCGCGAATCCCGCCCCCACACGGAGTGCGAATGGTGACGGCCGCCGAAAACTCCCCGGCCGTCCGGTAGCGCAGCCGCGCGAGCTCGCTCACGACCTGATCGAACGCAGGATAGATGTAGTCGGCGAACTGGATCTCTGCAACCGGCTTCAATCCGTTCACACCCATGCCGATCGCCGCCGCAACGATGCCTCCTTCTGCAATCGGCGTGTCGAGCACGCGCTGCTCGCCGTACTTGCGCTGCAGCCCGTCGGTACAGCGGAACACGCCGCCGAAGAATCCGACGTCCTCGCCCATGATGACCACGCGCGGATCGCGCCCAAGCATGATATCCATGGCTGAGTTGAGCGCCTGGACCATGTTCATGTGCGCCATGGCATCAACCTTCCTTCGCCGCGAATCGAGCCTCTCGCTCCAGGTCCTCGGAGTCCTCCGATCCGGCAGGCGAGCGGGCCTCACCAATCGCCTCCAGCTCGGCGCGCTGCCGCAGCAGGTGCTGCGGAGTCTTCGCGTACACGTCATCGAACATGGTCCGCGGGTCGAGCTTCGGACCCTCGGTGAGGGTGCCGTAGCTCATGGCCTGCTTCCAGCAGGCGCTCACGTGCGCCTCGAGCTCTCTCTCCAGGGCCGCGTGCCGCTCTTCGGACCACTCCCCGAGCGCGATCAGATGGGCACGCAGGCGCTCGATGGGGTCCCCGAGCGGCCATGCCTTCCATTCATCCCGCGGACGATAGCGCGAGGGGTCATCGCTCGTGGAATGCGCACCGGCCCGGTAGGTCACCAGCTCGATCAGAGTCGGACCGCCGCTGTTACGCGCCCGCTCGGCGGCCCACTGCGTGACCGCGTAGATGGCCAGGAAGTCGTTGCCGTCGACGCGGATGCCGGGCATCCCGTAGCCCAGGCCGCGCGCCGCGAACGTGCGCTGCTCGCCGCCTGCGAATCCCTGAAACGTCGAGATCGCCCACTGGTTGTTGACGATGTTGAGAATGACCGGCGCCTTGTAGACCTCCGCGAAAGTCATGGCGTGGTGGAAGTCCGCCTCCGCGCTCGCACCCTCGCCTATCCAACTGGCGGCGATCCGGTCCTCGCCCTTCAGGGCGGCTGCCATCGCCCAGCCGACTGCCTGCGGGAACTGGGTCGCGAGGTTGCCGGAGATCGAGAAGATGTTGCCGCGGCCCCAGTGATACATGATGGGCATCTGGCGGCCCTTGCACATGTCATGGGTGTTGGACAGGCACTGGCACATCAGATCCACCAGGTTGCGTCCGCGCACGATCTGCAGGCCCTGGTTGCGATAGGAGGGGAAGAACATGTCCCCGGGCTGCAGCGCCATCGCCTGGGCCACCGAGACGGCCTCCTCGCCGGTGGACTTCATGTAGAAGGAGATCCTTCCCTGGCGCTGCATGCGCTGCATCCGGTCATCGAAGACCCGGTTGAGCAGCATGTGGCGCAGGCCTACCTGCAGGTCCTGCGGGTCCAGGTGCGGATTCCACGGGCCGACCGCGGTGTGCTGCTCATCGAGCACCCGCACCATCTCCACCGCCAGCCGCTCCATCTCGTGTGGGGCGGTGGTGACTTCCGGGCGTGGTACGGCCCCTGCGGGGGAGATCTGAACGTAGCTGAAGTCGGGCTTGTCGCCAGGACGGGCGGGCGGATGCGGAACGTGCAATCGCGATCTTTGCGTCATGGGCTCATTCGACTCGTGGCGCCTGCGGTGGGGTCTCGAGCGTCAGGTCAGCATCAGCATGGAATATTACTGGCGCGGAATGCCACAGGTTTTCTAATTTGCACCTTCCGGCTCTGCCGCAGTGCACGAATCGTTCCACGAACCGGGCCCGGGTGGGCCCGGCCGTGCATTCTTGATCGGAGCCCCTCGAGACTAGCCCCTGTCGGAAGGCGAGGACTCGTTTTGCCCGCCTTCGGGGGCCGCCCCGCGCCGGCTCCAGTACTGGTCCGCCTGCTTCTGCCAGCTCCGATCGGAATGGTTCTGCAACTGGCTGTCCTGCACCCGCGGCGCACCCTCCAGTCGCGCACGATCGAGAACGATCGTTCCATTACGCATCGTCGACACCGCCGTGGTGTAGGGCACGGCGGTCTTTCCGCCCTTTGGCAACGTGATCACAACATATCCCGGCAGGCCGCTGGCACGCGGTACGACATCCCGGACGGCTCCCAGCGGCTCACCCGAGGTCGACTGGACCGGCATGCCGGCGCTCACCTTGCCGGCCGCCGCCATGCGGGTGTTTCCAGCGGCGTCGCGCCGGCGTTCAGTGGGGTCGACTGTGCTGTGGACACCGGATGCCGGCGGGCCCACCGTACTCGGCGTTGCAGTGCTAGGGTCGGTGGCCTCGGGATTGACCGTGCCCGGCGTCGGGGAGCCCGTGCCGCCGGGTACACCCTGCGCCGATGGCGCCCGAGTTTGCGCAAGAGCCGTCGCCGCGAAAGCCAGAGCCACAGCCGCGGCGATGGCGAGTACGACCTGTCGGTTCTTCATGCAGTCCTCCTTTGCGAGCCGCGCGTCGCGGGCCGCGCAAGCTCGAGTGTTGGCGGCGCAGGGGCAACGCCCGCAGGGGCCGCTCAAAGCCGGTAACGCAATCGACGTGCCCATTCGCGGGCACTGGGCGCAGAGCGGCATTCCCAGTCCGCTCGCCCATGGCCTATAGTCACCGGCAACAGGGGCGATCCTGGCACCGGCCAGCAAGCGCTCGACCGCAACTGGGACACTCCCGCCAGGCCCGCAGCCTTGAAGCCGAAACAGACCTTTCGCGGCGTCGTGTTACGCAACGCCAATGCACGCTCTGCCGCCGCACTGCCGGGCAGCCGCGCCGTGCACGCTCCGGCGGATGCCGGTCAGCGCGTGCGCGTCGCCCGTGAGGTCGCCGGTCGTTCGGGCAAGGGAGTCTCAGTGATTACGGGATTGCCGCTGGGAGAAGCGCAGCTCGAAGCACTGGCCACGCAGCTGAAGAAGCTGTGCGGAGCCGGCGGGGCCGTCAAGAACGGGAGTATCGAGATCCAAGGCGACCATCGGGATCGCCTCGTCGAGGCGTTGCAGAAGCTTGGCTACCCGGCGAAGCGCTCGGGAGGATAGGCGATGGCCTGTTCCCAGGCCCGTGCCTCCACAGACACCGGCCCCGTTGCTGCTTTAGACTTCCAAGCGCGCGAATTGCGACGCCCGGTCGCGGAACCTTCTGCAGGGTCTGGGAGTTAGCCATGGGCAGCACTGATGCAGGAAACGACGTGTCTGAGACACACAATCGGACGCGCACCGGGGATCTCCTCCTGTTCGCCCGCAACTTCTTCCGCCACCCCCGGATGCTCGGCTCGATCATCCCCAGCTCCCGTTTTCTGATCCGCCAGCTGCTGCAACCCGTGGACTGGGCGGCAGCGCGGGTCATCGTGGAATATGGCCCCGGCGTCGGCAGCATCACGGCGGAAATTCTCCAGAAGATGCGGCCGGATGCGCTGCTGATCGCCATCGAGACGAACTCCGATTTCGTGAAGTTCCTGCGCAGCAGCTTCCCGGACCGCAGGCTGTGCGTCATGGAGGGCTCGGCCGAGTCGGTGGACGAGATCCTGCGCCAGCAGGGCCACGAGCGCGCTGACTACATCATCTCCGGCATTCCCTTCAGCACCATCCCGGCCCATCTGCGCGAGCGCATTCTGCTCAAGACCTTTGGCGCGCTCGCCCCGGGTGGCTCCTTCCTCGTCTACCAGTTCTCCACCCGCGTGCTGCCGGACCTGCAACGCATCTTCCATTACGTCAAACGCAGGTTCGAGCCGCTCAACGTCCTGCCCGCACACCTGTTCTTCTGTCAGCCGGGCACCGCCTGAGCCCCCGCGCCGGCCCTCGGCCAGCGGGTAAAGCGGCCGCGGCTGAGGGGTGAAGCCGGTAGGTGCGCCCGCAGCGCATCAGGCGCAGAATCGCCCCCGTTTACGGCCCCCAATGGGTCAGCCCAGGCCAGCCCAATCAGCCCATAAACCGGTCCCGGAGGCGCGCTGGTGTCCTTCGCGGGCCAGCGAAAACAGGTAGGGAGGTCGACGATGAGCACACCCACCCCGAACACCCAGAATCCGTACGCGCCGCCGACGGCTCGCGTGGAGGACGTCGCCGACGCCAGCGGACCGGGAGAGCTGGCCGGCCGCGGTACGCGACTGGGCGCTATTATCCTGGACATCCTGATCGGGGCCGTCGCCGAGGGTCCGGTCATCGTGGGCGCCTTCAAGACCATCACCGGGGGCAGTGTCCCCCTGACCGACAGGGCGGCCATCCTGAGCGCCATCTATCTGCACAACCCTTACATGCCGATCACGGGTGTGTTGGTCTGCATCTGGGCGGTCATCACGATCGTGTTCGTCGCGCGTTACGGCCAGTCCATCGGCAAGCGGATCTGCGGCATCAAGGTGGTGCGCACCGACGGCAGCAAAGCCTCGTTCTGGAGGATCTTTCTGCTGCGCAACCTCGTGAACGGCATCCCGTCACTAATACCCATCGTGAGCACGATCTACTTCCTGGTGGACTCGCTCATGATTTTCAGCGAGTCGCGCCAGTGCCTGCACGACAAGATCGCGAGCACCATCGTCGTCAAGGCTTGATGAGCCGAGCCTGACGCGTGACAGGGACCGTCCTCGACACCATCGTCCCGGCGGAAACCCCCGAGGGCATTCTGCTCGAGCTGCGGCCCTCGGGGTTGTGCGCGCGATCGTGCGCGTTTCTGCTGGATATGCTGATCCGGTTCATGATCTACAGCCTGCTGTCGACCCTCATCGCGCTGTTGGGTGCCCTGGCACCGGCGATCCTGCTGATCCTGTTGTTCCTGCTGGAGTGGCTCTACCCGGTCGCCTTCGAGCTCACTCGCTGGGGCGCCACCCCCGGAAAGCGGGCGCTCGGCTTGAAGGTCGTGATGGACAACGGCCTGCCGATCACGCCCGCGGCCTCCCTGACCCGGAATCTGCTGCGCGTGGCGGACTTTCTGCCTTTCATGTACGGCGCCGCGCTGGTGTGCATGCTGACGCGGCGGGACTTCAAACGACTGGGAGATCTGGCGGCGGCCACGCTCGTAGTCTACGAGGCGCGTGAGAGCCGCAAAGCGCAGCTCCCGCAGGTGCAGCCCCACGCGCCGGCGATACCGGTGGCGCTTCAGGACCAGGCCGCCGTCATCGCACTCGCCGCACGCGCCCCGCGCTTGACCGGGGAGCGCCTGGACGAGCTGGCGGCCCTGGCGGCCGCAGTCTCCGGCGATGCGGGCAGCGCGGGGCCCGAAGTGACGCGGCGTGTCCTGGGCGTCGCGCAATGGTTCCTCGGGCGGCGCTGACCATGACTCCCATTCAATTCGAGCAACTCTACGAGCGTGACTGGGAGGAACTGCAGCAGCTGCTCGCGCAGATGCGCGGGAGGCGTTACGGACAGGAGCGCCTGACGGTGCACGGCGAGCGCGTCGCCTCGCTCTATCGACGCACTTGCGAACACCTGGCGCTGGCGCGCGCCCGCTTCTACCCCGCCTATCTTGTCGAACGCCTCGAACAGATCACCGGTGACGCACATCAAGCCATCTACCAACACAGCGAGGTGGGCATCGGACGCCTGGTGCGACTGTTCAGTCGCGACTTTCCCCGTGCCGTGCGCGCCCACGCAGGTTTCGTCTGGACCGCCACGGCACTGTTCATCGTCACGACGCTGGCCCTCGGCCTGCTCGTGTATTTCCGGCCCGAGCTGATTCTCTCGGTTACGGACGCAGGAACGGTGGCACAGTACGACCAGATGTATTCCAAGGCGGCCGAGGAGATCGGGCGCCCCGGCGGGGCCGGGAGCGATTGGGGGATGTTCGGCTTCTACATCCGCCACAACGTCGGGATTGCGTTTCAGTGCTTCGCGGCCGGCCTGTTTGCCGGCGTGGGCACCTTGTTTTATCTGGCTTACAACGGCGCGCTGATCGGTGCGGTGGCCGGCTATCTCACCGAGCGTGGGCTCGCCTCGACCTTCTTCTCGTTCGTGGTCACCCACTCGGCATTCGAGCTGACGGCCATCGTACTCTCAGGCGCTGCGGGCTTGCGCCTCGGCTATTCCCTGCTGATACCCGGACGGCAGACGCGCCTGCAATCCCTGGTCAGCGCCGCGCGAGAATCCATAGTGATCATCTACGGTGTCAGCGCGCTGTTGCTGATAGCCGCAGCCATCGAAGCATTCTGGTCCTCGGCCGGCTGGATACCCTCACCGGCGAAGTTCAGCGTCGCCGCGCTCTGCTGGATCGCAGTCATCAGCTATCTCGCCCTGCAGGGCCGCCGTGCAAATTGACGCCTTCACAGTAAGGCTCCGTCCGCGATCCAACATGGAGGCGGCCGACCTCGGCGTGCGGCTCTGTCAGAGCGCCGCGAAGGACGTGTTCGCATGCTACTGGGCCGTCGGCATCCCGACCGCGGTACTGGCGCTGGCGGCCTTCCAGATCGCCGCATGGCTTCCGGCATTGCTGATCTGGTGGGCCAAGCCGTGGCTCGATCGCACGATCCTGTTCGTCCTGTCGCGGGCGGCGTTCGGCCAGGCGACGCGGCCGGGGGACGTATGGAGAGCCGCGCGCGAGGTCTGGTGGGGCCAGTTGCTGCGAACCTGGACCCAGCGCCGCCTGTCACCGTGGCGATCCTTCACGCAAGCGGTCTACCAACTCGAGGGTTTGCGAGGCTCGCAACTGCGCAAACGCGTCCTCCAGATCCGCCATGGACGCACAGGCGCGGCGCTGCTGGTCGCCTCGGTCTTCGGCCTCACCGAGCTGCTGCTCACCCTCGGGCTGCTGTCACTGGCATTCTGGTTGGCTCCTTCGGGGTACGAGCCCAACATGAGCAAGCTGACGACGAGCGCCGCGGGCGTTGCGGACTTTGCTTTGCAGGCCGCTTACGCGGTCGTGGTGCTGTTCCTCGAGCCGTTCTTCGTCGCCGGCGGATTTGCCATGTATCTGAATCGGCGCGCCGAGCTCGAGGCATGGGATATCGAGCAGGAGTTCCGGCGTGCATTCTCGGTCTGAGCATCGCTCAAGCCGGCCCGGTCGGCGGCGCGCACCCGCTTGCGCCGCGGCCGCGCTCGCCTTGCTGCTGGCGCAGAGCGCGCTGGCAGCCAGCACACCCGCGGTGTCGCCGAGCGATGCCCAGATCGACGCGGCAGTGAGCACCCTCAAGGACGACCCCAATCTCTTCAGCAAGCACAAGATTCGCACGCTGCATTGGGTCAGCGCCGACCAGCCGACTCCTCCGCAACAACCCGGGTCGCTGGAGTGGCTCAGCCAATTGTTCGAGTGGCTCACCGAAACGGCCCGCGTACTCGTATGGGCTGTCTGCGCCGTGCTCGTAGGAATCCTGGTCGTCTTTCTCATGCGCTTACTGCGCGAGCGCCGTGATGAGCGCGTTGGAGCGGGCTTTGTCGCGCCTACTCACGTGCGTGACCTGGACATCAGGCCCGAGTCGCTGCCCGACGACGTCGGTGCGGCAAGCCTCGATCTGTGGCACAAGGGTGAGCATCGCGCAGCGCTTGCACTGTTGTATCGAGGGTGCCTGTCCCGCCTCGCGCACGTGCACGCCGTACCCATCCGCGACTCGACTACGGAAGGTGAATGCGTCCTGCTTGCTGCGGGTCACCTGCGTCCTGACTCGGCCGCCTATGTGTCCCAACTCGTGCGCACCTGGCAGCGCGCGGTGTATCGCGGGGAAGAGCCGACGGGAGAGGTCGTAACGCCGCTGTGCAGCGGGTTCGGCGCAGCGCTCGACGCGCCTCCAGCGGGACAACCCGCAGAGCTCGCAGCATGAACGCGAAATGGGTCATCTGGCCCGTCGTCGTGGCGGCCCTGCTGGCCCTGGTCGTCTGGATCGCGCGCAACACGTATTGGGAGGAAATGCAGCTCCCTCAGCTCCCGCAGGGGGAAGCGGCCGTCAATCCTTTTTATTCGGCGGCGCGTCTGTCGGAGCTCCTGGGAGCCAAACCCACCTGGCAGCGGGTGCTGGCTGCGACGCCCCCGAGCGAGGGCGTGCTGGTGGTCTCTCAATGGAACTGGGGCCTGTTTCCCACCCGCCGCGAGAGAGTGCAGCGCTGGGTGGCTTCGGGCGGGCGCCTGGTCGTGGACCGCACCCTGATCGGCGGCCAGAAAGAGCTGCAGGCGTGGGCAGGCATCGACAGGTACACCTTCAGCTCGAGCGAGTTGGCGCGCTTCGACCGGATCACCAAGTACGAAAAGTGCCCAACGCTCACCCTGCACGAGGGACCGGAAACGGCGCCGGCCGCCCGGCGGCAGTTTCAGGTGTGCGGCGTCGATCGCATCTCGGGCCTGCGTTCCAGCCGCAGGACCCTGTGGGCGCTGCGTGATTCCAATGCGGTCGAGCAGGCAGTGCGTGTACCGGTGGGGCTCGGAAGCGTCACCATCGTCAACTCCGCGCCCTTCGGCAACCAGACGCTGCTGGAGGGGGATGACGCCGCGCTGTTCGTGGCGGCGACTCAGCTGCGCCGGGGCGATTCGATCTGGTTCGTCACCGAGAAGCGTAGCGCTTCGCTCCTCGCACTGGTCTGGAAGCTTGCAGCTCCCGTCGTTCTTCTGTTTGTGGCGCTCATCGCTGCGTGGCTGTGGCGCGTCAGCGCCCGCTTCGGGCCGCCGCTGGCGCCCACCGAGCTCGCACGACGCTCGCTCGCAGAACAGATCCGGGGGACCGGCCAGTTCACGCTCCGCTTTGGCGGCGGCCGTGCACTGTATGCGGCTCAAGTCAGGGCACTGCAGGAAGCGGCCGAGCGGCGCATCCCCGGCTACCCGCGCCTCGGGGGCACGGAACGCGTCGAGGCACTGGCGCAGTTGGCCGGTATCGAGGCCAACGCGCTCGCAGCGGCATTGAGTCTCGCGGCCCCGCGACGGCCGGGCGAGCTGCGCCAGGGACTGATCCTGCTCGAGTCCATCCGGCGTACTCTTTCCATCAAACCCCAACATCGGGAGCGGTCTTGAATACAGAGACGGAAGCGACGAACCCGGTCGCTCGCGCGGCGGAACTGCTGGTTCGGTTGCGGGAGGAGATCGGCCACGCGATGGTCGGCCAGACGGCCGTGGTCGACCAGGTCATCATGGCCCTGATCGCCTCCGGGCACGTGCTGGTCGAGGGCGTTCCCGGCCTTGGCAAGACTCTGCTGGTGCGGGCGTTGGCACAGGCGCTGTCGCTCAATCACGCCCGCGTGCAATTCACACCGGACTTGATGCCCACTGACATCACTGGTCACGCGGTTCTCGATCCGGCTACCCACGAGCTGCGCGTGGTGCGCGGCCCGGTATTCACACACCTGCTGCTCGCGGACGAGATCAACCGCGCGCCGGCGAAGACCCAGAGCGCACTCCTGGAGGTCATGCAGGAGCGCCAGGTCACACTCGAGGGACAGACCCTGGCACTTCCCAGACCCTTCATCGTGCTCGCCACGCAGAACCCGGTGGAGACCGAAGGCACCTATCCTCTGCCGCAGGCCCAGCTCGACCGGTTCATGCTGAAGATCGAGATCGACTACCCCAGCGAGGCCGAGGAGGTCGCCGTGGTGGTCCGAACGACACGCAACCAAGCCGGAGACGAGTTGCCTCTGGCCAACGTACGGCCGTGCCTGAGCGAGCGTGCCGTGCTGGGAATTCAGCAGATCGCTTCACGCCAGCGCGTCGATGAGAACGTAGTCGACTACGCCGTGCGCATTACACGCGCCACTCGGGACTGGCCCGGCCTCGCACTCGGCAGCGGCTCCAGAGGAGCGTTGGCCCTGGTGCGAACAGCCCGTGTGGCCGCGCTTCTGGATGGCCGTGACTTTGTAACACCCGATGACATCAAGCGTTTTGCTTTGCCCGTCCTGCGCCATCGAGTGTCGCTGACACCTGATGCTTTGCTGGAGGGCCGCAAGTCGGTGGACATCCTGACCGCCGTGGTCGAGAGCGTTCCTGCGCCGAGGGCCTGATGGCCGTCCGGGTAGTTCCGAGCAGGATCGCGCTGTGGGCGCTGGCAGCAGGGGCGATCTGCGTGTTGCTGGCGCTGGTGGCAGGTCTGGAGCCGGAAAGCGCCGCGGTGTTGGCCTCGGTGTGGGCGATAGCGCTGGCGGCCGCGGCCATCAGCGACTATGTCGCGACTCGCAAAGCCTGGCAGGAGGCTTCCCCGCATCTGTCACGACGCCTTCCCGATGCCCTCGCGATCGGCGTCAAAACCGACATTCACCTGTGTATCCGGACGCAGGGGGGCGGCGATTGGCATTGCGAGCTGTTCGACCATGTCGATCCCACCCTGTTGACGCGGGGGTTGCCGGCTTCCATCACGGTGCCCGGCGGCGGGCGCCTCGACATGTCCTACGAGGCGCTCCCCACCCGTCGCGGTGACATTACCCTGAAATCGGCGATGGTGCGCGTGCGCTCGCGCTTCGGCCTGTGTCAGCTGCTCGAACGACTGGGTACGGAAGAGACGCGGCGCGTGTTCCCGGATTTCGCCCAGGTCGCGCGCTACGCGTGGCTCGCCGGAGACCGCAGACTGAGCGAGCTGGGCATCAAGAGCTATCAGCGCAGAGGCGAAGGCACGGACTTCAAGCAGCTCGCGGAGTATCGCCCCGGAGATGCCGTCCGCCACATCGACTGGAAGGCCACGCTGCGTGTCGGCAAACCCGTGGTGCGCGAATTCCAGGACGAGCGCGATCAGTGCGTGATGCTGCTCATCGACAGCGGCCGCCGCATGCGTGCGGATGAAGCTCACGCAGACATCGGTGGAGCGTTCTTCGATCACGTCCTCAACGCGGTCATGCTGCTGGCCTACGTCGCGCTTCGCCAGGGAGATGAGGTAGGCGCCATGACGTTTGGATCTGCTGCCGGGGCCGAGCGCGTGGTGGCGCCGCGCAAGGGTGTCGGCGCCCTGAACTTTCTCATGGCCAGGCTCTATGACGTGCAGCCGACGCCGACGCATACGGATTACGTGGCCGCCGCCACTCGCTTGATGAGCGAGCATCGCAAGCGGGCACTGGTCGTGCTGGTGACGAACTTCCGCGATGAGGACAGCAGCGAGCTGAGGTTAGCCCTCAGACTCTTGCGGTCGCGGCACTTGGTCCTGGTCGCGAGCCTGCGCGAGCAGGTGGTGACCGACCTGGCCTCGCAGCCGCTGAATCGGACAGATGCCTCGCTCGAGGTTGCCAGCGCGCATTTATACGAGCAGTCTCGGCGAGACGCCTTCAATCGCCTGGCGGCGCGGGATGCGCTCATGGTCGACGCGTTGCCGGAACGGCTGGGCGTCGAGCTCGTTAACCGTTACCACGCGGTCAAGACGGCCGGCTTGATCTGACGAAGCGGATCACAACCATGTCCGATGCGACTCACTGGTCCTTTCCGACACGCCTGCGACCCGACCCCGACAAGGTCGACTTCGATCTCGCGACGGCGCTGAGCTCCGTCGTGCTGGTGCATTCCGAGGTTCCCGAGGACGCGTTCACCGCCTCGACCCTCGGCACGGAGCGCATCGGTCACGGGACGGTGATCTCGCCCGACGGCCTGGTTCTGACCATCGGGTATCTGATCACCGAGGCGCAGAGCGTGTGGCTCACCACCAGCGAAGGGACCGTCGTTGCCGGCCATGCGCTGGCCTACGACCAGGTGTCCGGCTTCGGGCTCATCCTGCCGCTCGGGCGGCTCGACGTTCCCTACCTGCGACGCGGCTCTGCGGCCGAGTCCTCAGTCAACGACGACGTGATCGTCATCGCGCACGGGGGCATCGAGCACTGTCTCGCCGCGAAGGTCATTGCGCGCCGTGAATATGCCGGCTACTGGGAGTATCTGCTGGAGGATGCGATCTACACCTCGCCGCCTCACCCGCAATGGGGCGGAGCTGCGCTGCTCTCGCAAGCAGGCCGCTTGATCGGCGTCGGCTCTCTCATCCTGCAGGAAGCCGTCGCCGGCGACGCGTTCGATGCGAACATGTTCGTGCCGATCGACCTCCTCGAACCGATCCTCGAGGATATGCTCAAGCTCGGGCGCCGTGGCGGCCCGCCGCGCCCCTGGCTCGGCATGTCCACTACTTCCATGCAAGGCCAGCTGGTCGTCGGCAGCCTCACCCAAGGCGGACCTGCGCATCGCGCGGGCGTGCGGGTGGGTGACGTTGTTCTCGAGGTCGCCGGCCAGCCCGTGACGGATCTCGGGGAGTTGTTTCGCAAGGTATGGAGCGTCGGACCTGCAGGGTCTGATATTCCCATCACCCTCGCACGCGGACGCAGCACCTCCCAGGTGCATGTGCGCTCGGCTGACCGCAACGACTATCTGTCAAAGCCTCGAAAGCACTGAGGAGCGTCGCCCTCAGCTAGTTCATGCCCTCGAGCAATTGATCGGCGAAGTAGCCCGCGGGAATCGTCCCCTGCTTCATGAACTCCAGGTGGAAGCGCTTGGCTGAGAAGCGTTCGCCGAGCTTCTGCTCGGCGCGCTTGCGCAGCTCCTGGATCTGCTCCTTGCCGAGCCGATAGGTGATCGCTTGCGTGGGCCAGCGCGAGTAGCGGGTCACGGCGGCGACCGCAGAAGTGCAGCTGGCGCGCTTGGCATCCAGCTTCAAGGCCTTGGCGTCCTGACACGAGCCGGGCAGGAAATCCACGACCTGGGAGAAGAGGCTCACCGCCTCATCGAACGGCATCTGTCCGGTGTGGATGCCCGTGTCGATGCGCACTCGCAAATCCCTCTCGAGCTTGCCGCGCAGCTCGTAGAGATGCTCCTCTGGCGTGTAGAAGCCGTTCGGGGCCGACGCTTGCGGCTCGGCCGGCAGGGCCTCGGAATACAACGCCCAGCCTTCGGCGGCCATCGAGTCCTGCCACATCGAGGAGGAATCTTCGACCGCGCCGGGAGTCAGCCAGCGGATGGGCGAGATTCCGTTCCGGTACTGCGTCATGACCTTGTAGTGCCAGTCGTGACCGGGGAAGCCCTCGTGAGCGGCCAGATCCGCGCGCGCAGCGTCGTTGTGCTCCTCGCGCAGCGCCGCCTGATCGTTGCCGGTCGGAGTGACATAGAAGCGACCGACCCCGGTCTTCTTGAACGGCGGAGCCGGATAGTAGGCGGCGCTCTCGATCGAGGCGCGCAGCGGCGGCGGCGTGACGGTCACATCGAGCTTGTAGTCAGGCGGGACATCGAACAAGCCCGTCATGCGCGCATAAGCGACCAGGCGTTCGCCTGTCTTGCGGTACGCCTCCACCATTTCATCGTCGTTCCTGGGTGCGGCGAGGCTGACTTTCTCGAACACCGTGCGAACCGCACCAGGACCGTCCGCGGGCGCGTGCCACTTGTGACTCCTGGCGATCTCGCGAGCGAGCGTAACCATCTCCGCCTGCGTCTGCTGCACGATCGGCCACGACTGCTCGTACAGCTCCGCAGAGGTCTGCTTGAGTCGCAGGTTGTTGCGGAGCGCCCAGTCGTATTCCTTCGCGCCCAGGGCGTAGCGATCGGCGCGGTACTCAGGCTTCAGATCGGACCGGCCATGCGGGTCGGTCTTCTGGAAGAACGTCCCGACCAGATAATCACGCAGGTGCACGTAAGCCGCCGCCGCTTCGTTGCCTGCCGCCTGCAGCTCCGCAACCTGTTTGTCGCGATTCGGCGAGACGATGTCCGTCGCGGCCAGCTGCGGGAGTGTCTTGGAGAAGTAGTCCGCATCGGCGAGCGTGCTCTGCAGCCCGAACTCGACCAGCACGCGCCAGTCCGGGGTGTTCTTCGATGCCACACCCGCCGCGATCTCCCCTTCCGCCGTCGCGAGGTACGGGCGCACCGCGCGGGTGCGGGCAATCACCTGCTGCCATTCGGCATCGGTGCCGTAGGTCGTGGCGCCGGTCGGCGTCATGCCCTGAATCTGCCAGTCGACGCCGCGGAACGCCGAATCCACGTACGAGTCCAGCGCCCGCTCCTGATGACGCAACACCTCGTGCTGGTGCAGGAGAAATTCGATCTCGGCGAGGGCGACCAGGCGGTCGACGCGGTGGCGCGGCGCCAGTTGGGTCGGATCGAGCGCCCTGAAGCGATCGCGGAATTCAGCCAGCTGGACATCCTCGATGTTGAGCGCGGCAAAGGAGTCGTTGCGCAGCTTGCCGTCGATGTCCGTCAACTGCGCATCGAATGCCGATCCGCCGAGGTAGGTCGCGACGACCGGAAACTGCTGCATGAAGTACACGACATACTCGTGCTCGGCCGCAGCAAACTGAGCGTTGGCGTCCGGCGGGGGTGCAGGGGCCGGTTTGCCGCCGCCGCAGGCTGTGAGCGCGGCGCAACTGAGCGCGCAAAGCAGGCTTCGCAAACGCATGGCGACTTACTTGGCCCCGGGCGCGTGCGCGGCCGCCGCAGGCGGGGCTACGGGGCGCGTCTGTTGAAACGAGGGCCGTCGCTCCACGCGTTCATACCAGTCCTTGACGAGCGGAAAGCGTGACCTCCAGGCGCGCTCGGGCATGCGGAAATCGATGTACCCGAGGAGGCTTCCGAGGGCGAGGTGCGCGATGTTGATCGGATCGGACAGCTCTGCGCTGTTATGGGTGAACCACTGCAGGCCCGACTCGATGCGGTCCCACTGATCGTCCATCCAGACCTGCCAGCGGCGCTCCTCGGGTCGCACCGCCGTCTCGTAGCGGATCAAAATGCAGGCCTCGGTCATGCCCTGCGCGAGAGTGTGGTTGGTCATGACGCGCCAGCGATGCGGGGCGTCCTGCCGGGGCACGATCCGACCGCCTCCGGCGAGGCTGTCCAGGTACTCGCAAATGAGCGTGGAGTCGTAGACGGTCGTGCCGTCGTCGCACAGCAGCGCCGGAATCTTGCGCAATGGGTTGTACGCCTGTGCGTAGGCGCGGTTCGGTTTTCCCGGAGCGGTGTCGATGGTCTCCAGCTCCAGGCGGTCCGACAGACCGAGCTCGATCGCGGCCGCGCGCACTTTGCGGGCAAAGGGCGACGCCGGCGAATAGAACAGCTTCATGACCGCATGACCTCAAGCACACGAGGAAGCGCGAATTGTGGCAGCAAATCCGCATGGGCGCCCAGGAGCGTGATGGCATCCGCAGCAGCTTGCCCGCAGGCGCCGTCACTCGAACGATCCCACGTCGCCCCCGGGAGCGCGCCGTAGCCGAAGCGCGCCCTACGTCGTGGGCCGGATCAAAGCGGGATCGTCGTACTTCAGGTAGTTGACGCGCGGACTGACGGGGTGACTGAGCATGCGCGAGGAGGGATACGTCCGGAGTAAGCCGCGCGCTTCGTCCGGCGATGCGCTGAGCCAGCCCTGGTAGCTCTCGCGAGTGAGAATGGCGGGCATGCGCCTGCCGACATTGTCGATCTCGGCCATGAGGCGATTGGCGGCGACCATCACCAGCGCGCAACTCTCGATGACATCGTCGTCGAGCGTGACCGCGCGCGACCACACGGCCGCGACGCCGAACACCCTGCGATTGACCGCCCTTACATAGTACGGACGGCGAAAGCCCTGCGGAGCCCGCTGCCACACGTAGAAACCCGCCACGGGAACGATACAGCGCTGGCCGTGCAGCCACGCTTTCCCGAAGTCTTTGGAGCTCTCCAGAACCCTGCTGTTGATGCGCGCTGCGCCCAGCTTGGTGACCGCCTCCTTCACCGGCGAAGGCACGAATCCCCAGCGCATCATGACCGCCTCGGACTGGCCCTCGTGCAGGCGAACGATAGGCACGCTCTGAGCCGGAGCGACGTTGAAACGCGCGGCAAACGTCCACCACCGGTGCGCGGCAGGAATCTCCTCCTCCGCCAGTTCCTGGTCCGGAATGACGAGCCGCTCATACATCGCGTACGCAAGCGTACGACGTCGCCGCCGCGGCGGACATGTCCTCAGGGAGAGACAGCGCTGCGGCCACCGGTGGCCGCCCGCCGCCGCTCGGCAGGCGCGGCGGCCGAGCTACCTGGCGAAGATCATTGCTTCGTCGGCGAATGCCTTCAGCTCCAGCGCATTGCCGGACGGATCCAGGAAGAAGCAGGTCGCCTGCTCCCCCGGCTGGCCCACGAAGCGGATTTGGGGCTCGATGATAAATGACGTGCCGGCGGCCTTGAGCTTGGCGGTCACGCGCTGCCAGTCGGGAATGCTCAGGATGAGCCCGAAGTGCCGCACCGGCACGTTTTCCCCATCCACTTCGCTCGAGCCCACCGCGCCCTGCTCCCGGCACAGGTGCGCGACGATCTGATGCCCGTGGAAATCGAAGTCCACCCACTGCGGCGAGGAGCGCCCTTCCGGGCATCCCAGGAGCCCGCCGTAGAAACGGCGCGCCTCCTCGAGGTCGCGCACCGGAAATGCGAGATGAAAACGCGGTCTACTCATCGTGATGGTCCTCAGCCCAGAGCGTCCCAGGCCTGCTCCATCCGACGCCGCAGGGCGGCGTCCGGAAGCCGGCCACGACCGCCCGCAAGATTGTCCTCGAGGTGCGCCACCTGGGTCGTGCCTGGAACCGCGCACGTCACGGCCGGGTGCGAGAGCGCGTATTTCAACATCACCTGTGCCCAGCTGGTGGCGTCGATCTCTGCTGCCCAGTCCGGCAGAGGATGGGCGCTGGCCTTGCGCAGCAGGTTTGCACGCCCGAACGGGATGTTCAGCATCACCGCGATGCCCTTGTCCAGCGCCAGCGGCAGGATGTCGCCTGCCGCCGCCCGGTTGCCGATCGAATAGTCGATCTGGATGAAGTCCACCGGATGCGCCTGCATCGCCGCCAGCATCTGGGCATGCTGGCCCGTGAACGAGGTAGTCATGCCGACGTAGCGGATGCGGCCCTGATGCTTCAGGTCCTGCAGCAGCGGGATCATGGCGTCCATGAAGGCCAGGTTATGGACGTGGAACAGGTCGATCTTCGGGGTCTGCAGGTTCTTGAAGGACGCCTCGATCTGCATCTTGCCCTGCTCCACCCCGCCCCCACGCACCCAGACCTTGGTGGACAGGAACAGCTTGTCGCGTAGGTGCAGCTCGGTCATGTCCTTGCCGATCACTTGCTCCGATTGGCCGTAGATCGCCGCCGTATCGACGACGGAGCCACCCAATTCGGGCAACTTCTGCAGCACTGCGCGGCGCGCCGCGCGCTCCTCGGGCGAGGCGGCTGTGAAGTTGTTCGTGCCGACGCCCACTACCGGGAGCATCTCCTTGGTCGAAGGGATCGGCTTGCGGATGAGGGGCAGGGAGCGCGGATTCGGTGCGTCCGCCGCCCCTCCCAGGGCCCATGCCGCGCCGGCGGCGACTCCCGCCGCAAGGGCAGCGCGACGTGACAGCCTGGGAGCTGGATAGCGAGGAGACCTCACTGGGGTGACCTCCATTTGACGTGGACGGGTCGGGGCTGCCCGCCCACTTGGGGGGATGGCGGACTCGCTGAAGGGCACTGAGGGTACCCGGTGCACCAGCCGCCAGCGGAAAAAGTGGCTTCACCGCCCGGTACGTGGTGCACAATTCATACCCGGGATTCGCAACAAAAGAGGTGCGCATGAGTTCCGGGCGGGCGACCCTGCGCAAGAGCGGCAGGGGGGTGAAACGCGGCACGACGATTCACGACGTGGCCAAGCGGGCCGGCGTATCGCCCATGACGGTGTCGCGCGTCGTGAACGGCGAACCGAACGTACGTGAAGCGACGCGCGCGGCGGTGCTCGCCGCCGTGAAAGATCTGCGTTACGCACCCAATCCGGCCGCAAGAAGCCTCGCCGGAGCGCAGAGTGCACGCATCGGACTGTTGTACAGCAACCCCAGTGCCGCCTACTTGAGCGAGTTCCTGCTCGGCGCACTGGATGAGGGAAGCCGCAAGAGCGCACACCTGCTGTTGGAGAAGTGCGAAGTCAGCTCCGCGGCCGCGGAGCGCGCCGCGGTGCGCCGGCTGATCGATGGCTCGGTCGCCGGCGTCATCCTGCCGCCTCCGGTGTGTGAATCGCACGTCATCCTGTCCGAGCTGAAGAAGGCCGAAATCCCCACGGTAGCGGTCGCCACCGGCCGCTTCCGCGCCGACGCTTCCTGCGTGCGGATCAACGACTTCAAGGCCGCGTACGAGATGACTCGCTACCTGCTGTCGATGGGCCATCGCCGCATTGGCTTCATCAAGGGGCATCCGAACCAGACCGCCAGCGGCGAGCGCTGGCTCGGATTCGAGACCGCCCTGCGCGAGGCGGACTGCAAGCCGCACGCGCCCATCATGGAGCAGGGATTCTTCAGCTACCGCTCCGGACTCGACGCGGCGGAGAAGCTCATTGCGACCGCGCCGCGCCCCACCGCCATCTTCGCCAGCAACGACGACATGGCCGCCGCGGTAGTCTCGGTAGCGCACCGTCGCGGCTTGGACGTGCCGCGCGATCTGTCGGTGGTTGGATTCGACGACACGGCAATCGCCACCACGGTGTGGCCCGAGCTGACGACGATTCGCCAGCCGATCGCCTCGATGGCCGAGGCTGCGCTCGATCTGCTGATCCTGGACATTCGCCGGCGCCGCGACGGCGAATCGAGCACCCCGGTCGATCACCTCGTCGCCCACGAGCTCATCGTGCGCGAATCCGCGGCCGCACCGCGTTCCCCATCCGAGTCTTGATGCACCATAGGAACCTCGACGCACCCCTAGGAACCTTGACGAGGCTTCGGGATTCTATTCTTCAATGAAGCTCTACCCTCTTCTGCTGGCGGTGGTCGCCTCGACCGCAGCCGCCATTCCCGCCGACGAGCTGCATCATCGGGTGAAGATCGAGGGTGCCGGGCCGAAAACCGTCGTGCTCGAGGCCGGAGCGGGCGACACTCTGGACGTCTGGAAGAGCATCCAGCCGGAAATTGCGAGCGGCTGCGCTCGCACGGTGTCCTATAACCGGGCAGGGTACGATGGCAGCGACCCGGCGCTCGGCCCGCGCGATGCCGCAACGATCGTCGGGGAGCTGCGCTCTGAGCTCAAGCGGCGCAACCTGCTTCCTCCCTACATCCTGGTCGGGCATTCCCTCGGCGGGTTGTACATGCAGTACTTCGCACGCAACTTTCCCAACGAGGTCGCGGGTCTGGTCTTGATAGATTCCACGCACTGGGATCAGGGGCTGCGCGTGGACAACTCTGCCAACACGCCGTACGCGGGGCGCACGGCGGTGACTTTGTTCATGCCCTGGATCATGCGGCGCGAGCTCAACGACAGCACGGCCGCCGGTGAGCAGGTGCATGCCAGCCCGGCGCCCGGCCCCGTACCGACCATCGTCCTCTCGAGCACCCTGGCGCTGCAGGGAGAGACACCCCCGGCGCGCGCCAATGAGGCGCGCATGCAGGATGAGATCGCGGCCGACTTCCCGCACTCGCAGCACGTGCGCGTCGAGGACAGCGGCCACTACATCCAGCGCGACCGTCCGCAGGTGGTCGTCGATGCCATCCGCGAGCTGGCCGGCTGCAGCACCGTCGATTCCACGAGGGCCCGTTAGACACGAGCGCTTGTCTTGAGCTCACTACTCCTGATGTTGCTGGGTGCGACATCGCACGTTCCTGCCGTGCCGGCCGTACCCGACACACAGACCGCGCCGCCGGCTGCGGTTACCGTACCTCTCGCCGACTTTCCGAAATTCGACTCCACGACCTCGCTGCTGGTCGTCGCACCTCATCCGGACGATGAGACGCTGTGCTGCGCCGGTGTGATCCAGCGGGTGAACGCGGCCGGCGGCAAGGTGGGAGTCGTGTGGATCACCAGCGGCGATGCCTCCGAAATGGATCTGCTGGTGATCGAAAAGAGCCTCTTCCGCCAGCCCCTGAAGCTGCGCGACCTGGCCGCGCGGCGCATGCTGGAAGCGCACGCCGCCGCCGCCGTGCTCGACATTCCGCTCGAGCGGCAGATCTTCCTGGGCTATCCGGATCGTGGCGTCCTGTCGCTGCTCACCGATCACTACGCGACGCCGTTGTATTCGAAGTTCAACGGCTCGAGCGTGGTTCCCTACGACAACGCGTTGTCGCCCGGCCAGCCCTACACCGGCAGGAGCCTGGAGCACGACTTCGACAGCGTGCTGCAACGCCTGAAGCCAACGCTCGTGCTGGCTCCAAGCCCGCGCGATGCGCACTCGGACCACGAGGCGGCCGGAGTTCTCGCCATGCGAGCGATGAGCGAACGTGGCGAGCTGAGCAGGCTGCGCTACTGGATCGTGCATGGCGGTGAGACGTGGCCGTTGCCGCGCGGCTATCACCCAACCCGCCAGGCATATCCGTCACCGCGCGCGAAGGGATTGGCCTCAGGGGCCTTCGAGCTCACCTCCCAGGAAGAGGAGCGCAAGCTGCAGGCCCTGCAGGCGTATCAGACGCAGATGAAAGTCATGTCGTCCTACCTGCTCGCCTACGTACGCCTCAGCGAGCTGTACTCCGTGACGCCGATGCCGCCGCCGGGCCCAGCTCAGGAGCTGCCGCCGGAGCGGGATGCGCCAGCGACGGTACCCGCGCCCTAACGCACTCGCGGACGTCGCCATTTGTCGAGCCAGCGATCCAGTGCGCCGGCGATGCGCTCACGCACGCGATGAAGCCGGGCACGCCTGGACCAGCGCCGTGGGCTGAGCTCCTCGGACTGGCGGCAATCGTTCTCGAATACCTCCGCCGCGTCATCGGCAAAGGCGGCATCGACGATCTCCTGGTTGGCTTCGAGGTTCCATTTGAAGCTCCAGCGGTCGAGGTTGCTCGAGCCGACCGACACCCAGTCGTCGCAGATGGTCATCTTTCCGTGCAGCACGCGCGGCTGGTACTCGAAGATGCGCACCCGGTTGCGCAACAACTTCCCATAGAAGCGGCGCGCAGCGTCGCGAACCCAGGGATGGTCGGTGCGAGGACCCGGCACCAACACCCGCACGTCTACACCGCGGCGTGCCGTTCGCCGCAGCGCCTTGCGAAAGCGCCTCGACGGGACGAAGTAGGCGCTCATGACCCAGGCGCGCTCGCGCGCCAGGGCTATGCGGTGAACCACGTCGTTCGCGAGGACTGACCGGGCGGCGGCTTCGCTCAGCACCACACGGCCCCCGGCTCCCGACTCGCTGGCGGTGTCTGCGGGCGCAGGATCGGGCAGGCTCAGCGAGCCACCGCAGCGCCGCCAGGTTCGCGCAAAAGCGCGCTGCCAATCGATCAACACGGGACCGGCGATCTCGACCATCTGATCGCGCCACGGCGGACCCTTACCTCGCAGGCCTGCGAATTCATCCGTCAGGCCGGCGCCACCGACGAATGCGCGCTGCCCGTCGACGACCAGCAGCTTACGGTGATCGCGCAGAAAGTTGCGCAGCTTCTTGTGCCAGCTGAGCGCGTTATAGAAGCGAAGCTCCACGCCAGCGCCTGTCAGCCGCGCTCGATCCGCCGTCGCCAGGCCCAGGGAGCCGAAGCCATCCAGCACCACGCAGACCTTCAGCCCCCGGCGCGCAGCTGTGCTCAGAGCAGCGACGAACTTGTCAGTCAGATCTCCTGACTCGACCAGGTACATCTCCAGGAGCACATACTCGCAGGCACCCTCGATGGCTTCGAGCATGCGCTGGAAAAACACCTCGCTCACGGCGATGAGATGGAACCGGTTCCCCGTCCGCCACGGGCCGCCGTCGGCAAATTCTCGAGGGGGTCTGCGGCGCTTCAACATGCCGCAACGATGACCGAAGCAGGCCGCGCGAGTCTATAGACGCCTGATGAAGTAGGATGTGCGGCATGCCGGGCGGGGTGCGGGGGGCAATGGGGGCTGTGAGTCGGCTGGGATGGCAGGTGCGGGCTTGATCCCGCTGATTCTCATTGCGCTGCTGCTGGCCGCGGTGCCGGTGAGTGCGTTTGCAGATCCTGCCGCGAGCTTGATGGCTGTCAGACATCGCGGGTGTGCGGACCGGCCGGGTGTGGCTACGCCACTGCACCGGAACAGGAAGCTCGACAAGGTGGCCCGGCTGCTCGCGGACGGCAAGACACTGCGCGCGGCGAGCATGGAGACAGGATACCGCGTGAAATCCGTCGCCACCCTGCAGATCCCGGGTGCCGAGGATTCACTCATTGAGCACGCCGCGAGCCGGCAGCTCTGCGCGCAGGTCACCGACCCGGAGTACACGGAAATCGGAACATACCGGCACGGGGCTGTCGTGTGGGCCGTCCTCGCGCTGCCGCTGTCGCCGCCCGGACCTCGCGATGTGGAGAGAATCGAGCGCCGCGTGCTGCAGCTCACCAACGCGGCGCGTGCTGAGGGCCGCCAATGCGGCCGCGAGCCCTTCGGCCCCGCGCCGCCCCTGAAGGCATCCCCAGTGCTGTCGCGCGTGGCGCTGGAGCATTCCAGGGATATGGCGGCGCACGACCTGTTCGATCACGCCGGGAGCGATGGAAGCTCCCCGGGCGAGCGCATGACGCGCGCCGGCTACAAGTGGCGCATGGCGGGAGAGAACATCGCCAGCGGCGTCACGACGGCGGAGGCCGTCGTCGAAGGTTGGCTCAAGAGCCCGCATCACTGCGAGAACATCATGGGGCCGCGGTTCACGCAGATGGGCATTGCCTTCTTCTACGACCCCAAAAGCGCCGACGGCATCTATTGGACGCAGGAGTTCGGTACGCCGGCGAAATGAAGCGCGCAGGGATCTCAACCCCAGCGGGCAGCTTCCGCTCCGGGCACGAACGCCTCCTGCGGCCTGCCCGTGCGGCTCAAGGCCAACGCGGCCTGCACTGCGGGACGCTCGCGCATTCTTTCCAGGAACTGCAGCGTATGTGGCGTGTCGCCCCGGTTGAGGACATCCGGAGCAAGCCCCGGCAGGGAGTTGAGCAGTGAGAAAGCATCGATGTCGGCGATGGAATACTCCGCCCCCGCCAGCCATGGCGTGGCCGCAAGAGTGGACTCGATGCGCTTCACCGGGCCCTTGAGCCTCGCGCGCACGCCGGCGAGCGCCGCCTCGCCATAGGTTCCATCGGTCACTGCAGCCCAGGCTTGCCGCCGCTCCAGGGGCTCGATGCTCTGCAGCCGCGCCGCGAGCGTCGCGGGCTCCATCCGGCGCAGCACGGGAGCCAGGTACCTGGCGCACCCCAATGCGGTGACTCCGGTCCCCACTGCCATCAACACCTGGCCCCACGCGCGCTCGCGATATTGCTCGTAGGCTGCCCCGGGACACAGATTGACGCCCGGCAAAGCGTCGTTGAGGTACTCGAGCATGAAAAAGCTGCTGCTGACGATCGCACCGTCGTGCACCAGCAGCGGACCCTCGCGCTCCAGCTGCAGCGCGCTCTCGGTGTTGCCGGGCCAGCCGGGCGCGAACTGCTCGAACGCCGTCGGATCGAACCACCGGCTGGTGAACGCCGCACGCTTCTCGTACAGCGCGATCAGCGGCTTCAGGAAGTAGGTGTTGGGTTCCCAGTGATACAGCTCGAGCATGGCCTACCTCCGCTCGAGCAGCTTGACGCGCTCGCCCATCTGCGTCCGCGCCTTGGCCCAGGTGGCGCGCGCCGCCGGCCGCTCGTAGATCTTGCGCAACCACTCCATGATGCGCGGCGTGCGCGTGTCGTTGCAGCGCTCCGGTTGCGACAGCGGCAGTGCGTAGCCGAGGTTGAACCCGTTGATGTCCCCGAGGGAGTAGGTGTCGCCGGCGATCCAACGATGCGCCGTCAGGTGCTTCTCGAGCACGTCGATGGAGAACACCACCCGCCGCCGCGACTCCTCGAGCTCCGCGGGTGTGAACTCGTTGAACATCGCCTTGCGCCAGGCAACGCGGCGCGACTCCAGCGGAATGCGCTCGATCGCCGCACTCAGCTCCCGCGGGTCGCGCTGTCGCACCGCCGGTCCGACGAACACGCTCCAGCCGATCATGCTCAGGGAAGGCGCGAAATAGGCATCGAAGTAACGCATCCACCAACGCATGCGCCAGCGCTCCAGCGCGCTGCTCGGCCGCAGAGCAGGACCGTCGAACTCCGCATCGATGTACTCCATCATCGGCGTCGACTCGGTGAGCACGCGCTCGCCGTGCACCAGCGCCGGAATCGTTCCTTCGGGGTTGATCTGCAGATACTGCGCGCTGTGCTGGTCGAAGCTCAGCAGGTCGAGGTAGTGGCTCTGGTACGGCACACCCTTCTCGGCCAGGGCGAGCATCGGCTTGCCGGAGTTGGCGTTGGGCTCCCAGTGGTACAGCGTCAGCATGGTCGTCTCCGGACCCCCGGGGCGCCCCGGGGAGTACGCCACTGTGCTCCAGTTTCGGCACACAAACTCGACGGAACGCGAAATTCAGCGCCACGTCGAGGGAAAGTGCCTCCCGCAGGGACTGCCGCCCGCTGCGCGCGCGATGCGCGCTCACGGTCGGACCGGGGCTTGGCCAGCGGCCAAGCCCGTGCGAGGCATGCCTCGCACCCGCGAGCCGCGGTGGCAACGGCTGTTGGCGATCCCGTATGCTCCGCGCGTCATCGGGTTGGAGGGGCAGCCACATGTCGACGACAGAAGCGCTGACAGGACCCGGGTTTCTGGCCCGCGAGCGCACGATCGCCCGGCCGGGATTCAGTCGTTGGCTGGTACCCCCGGCCGCCCTGGCCATTCACCTGTGCATCGGGATGGCCTACGGCTTCTCGGTGTTCACCTTTCCCCTGACCAACGCCCTCGGGATCACCACCCCCATCAAGTGCGCCGCGGACGTCGGGCTCATCGGCCGCCTGTTCACGACGAGCTGTGACTGGCAGGTCGCGGATCTGCAGGTCATGCCGATCCTGTTCTTTCTCTTCCTGGGCTCCTCGGCCGCACTGTGGGGAGCGTGGGCAGAGCGCTCCGGGCCGCGCAAGACCGGGCTCGTGGCCGCCGCCTGCTGGTGCGGCGGGCTGCTCCTCGGCGCCATCGGAGTCATCTCCCACCAGTTGTGGCTGTTGTGGCTCGGCACCGGCGCCATCGGCGGCATCGGACTGGGCCTGGGCTACATCTCGCCGGTCTCGACGCTCATCAAATGGTTCCCCGATCGCCGCGGTATGGCAACCGGCATGGCCATCATGGGTTTCGGGGGTGGGGCCATGATCGGCTCGCCGCTGGCCGATTGGCTGATGAGACATTACGCGACAGCGCACTCGGTGGGCGTGTGGGAGACGTTCGTGACGCTCGCGGCGATCTACCTGGTCTTCATGGTGGGCGGTGCGCTGGGCTATCGGCTGCCCCCTGACGGCTGGAAGCCGGCCAGGTGGAATCCCCCGCCGGCGGCCGCCAATGTCTTCGCGACCACCCACAACGTGCACCTGAACGTCGCCTCGCGCACCCCGCAGTTCTGGCTCACCTGGGCGGTGCTGTGTCTGAATGTGACCGCCGGCATCGGCATCCTCGGCCTGGCCTCGCCGCTGCTGCAGGAAGTCTTCGGGGGCAAGCTGATCGGGCTGAATGCAACCTTCGATCAGCTCAACCCGGCACAGAAGGCCCAGATCGCCACCCTCGGGGCGGCCTTCGCAGGGCTGCTGTCGCTGTTCAACATCCTCGGGCGGATCTTCTGGGCGTCGCTCTCCGATCGCATCGGCCGCAAGGCCACCTACGCCACCTTCTTCGTGTTGGGCACGCTGTTGTACGGGTCGATTCCCTGGACGGCCTCCACCGGCAATCTCGCGCTGTTCGTCGGCTTCTTCTGCATCAACATCTCCATGTACGGCGGCGGCTTCTCCACTGTCCCCGCCTACCTGTCGGATCTGTTCGGCACGCGCATGGTCGGCGCCATTCATGGCCGGCTGCTCACCGCCTGGTCGGTGGCCGGGATCCTCGGGCCCGTCATCATCAACTTCATCCGCACATACCAGCTCGACCACGGTGTCCCGCGAGCGCAGGCCTACAGCATCACGATGTACATCCTCGCCGCGCTCCTCGTGCTCGGCTTCATCTGCAACTGGCTGATCAAGCCGACGCCCGCCAAGTACCACATGACGGCAGAGCAACTCGAGGCCACCTCGCTGCACACCCGGCCCGGAAACGCAGCCGCGGCGAGCACTCCCGGCGGATTCGAGGCCGGAAACGCGTGGGTGGTACCCGCCGCCTGGCTGGCCGTGTGGATCCCCATCGGCTGGGGCGTGTGGATGACCCTGAAGAACGCGGTGAGGTTCTTCCGCTGAGCGTCGAAATAGCGCCGTCAAAACCCCGTAGAATCGCGCCGCAGCCGACGCCTGCGGAGTCTTCGATGGCGGAAGTGGAAATACACACCGGGCATGAGCATCCCGGCGACGAGTTCGGTCGCAGGGTCGGAGTCGCGGTGGGTGTGATCGGGATCGTTCTTGCCGTGGTGACCATCGGCTCTCACCGGGCGCACACGGCCGCCGTCATCACCAGGACCGAGGCGAACGACCAATGGTCTTTCTACCAGGCGAAGAAGCTGCGCGAGCATCTCGTCGAGGTGAGCGCGGAGCTGGCCGGGGCGCTGACGGCCGATCCCGCCCGCGTGCAGGGTCTGGTCGAGCAGTTCCGCTCGGAGCGCACGCGTTATGCGCATGACGCCGAGGGCATTGAGGCCGATGCGAAGGCCAAGGAGTCCGCCACCGAGCGCGAGGAGCACCGCGCGCTGCGCCTGGACATGGGTGAAGGGTTCCTGGAGCTGGGGCTCGTTCTGTCCTCGCTTTACTTCCTCTCCAGGCGGCGCTTCTTTCCGCTCATCGGCGGCGTAGCGGCCATCGTCGGCGCCGCCTTGGGCATCGCGGGACTGCTGGTCTGAAAGGCCTCAGCTTTCCAGTTGCGGCTGCGGGCGCCGCATGCGCAGCACCATCGCTCCGGCGAGCAGATACAGGAGCATGAACCAGGCCGTCGTGCGGGTGAGCAGCAGGTAGAGCAGCCCGTAAATCGTCGGAAACCGGTGATAGGCGCGCAGCGTGTGCACGATGCCCATGGCCAGCGCAGCGGCAATCACCAGCAGCAGCACGCGCAGCCGTGGCCGATTGGAAACCGCAATCACCTCCGGAGGGGCCTCCGCCGCCACCAGGTGATACCAGTACCACAGGAGCACAAACCCGAGGACCGTGGTGACATATTGCAGAATGTGGCTGAGCGGGCCGGTGTAGAGGCCAAACACATCTACTTGCCCGTCCAGCACACCGAGCTGGCTCGTGATCCAGGTATTGGTGTGCGTGAAGCCGTCCCACAGGATGTGGGTCAAGGAGCCGACGAACAGCGCCGGTATCGCCAACAGCCAGTTCACGGGACGAGACAGAAACGCTTCAGCCTCCCGCAAGCTCACCCACCGGGCGCGCTCGGTCATCAGCGCCGTCAGGGGGCGCCGCAACGACAGACCCAGCGCAAGAATCAGCATTCCCAGCGGAATGCCGACTACGGCGGCCCCGAAGAGGGTGTGCAGATCGATCAGATCAACCGTGATCGCCCGGTACGGAAGGTAGTACGGGACGTCGGGAACGACGCTTCCGATCAGCAGTGCGAGCGTCGGCAGGTATCTGAGGCGCCTCAGCGGCATGACTGCCGCTGGGTGCGCGAGTGTGAACGCCATACACGAACAGAGTCGCAGGCTTGTGTTTCACGCGCAAGCTCCGCTTTATCCTCGACGGCCGTGGCCGCGCAGCACGAGCATGTTCTGCGCGCTCTGCTCCCACAAGCGCACTCCGCCGACGAACGCGTTCTCGTTTGATCCCCGATATATAGGGCGCGCGTTGCGCTTGTCTCCTCGGTGAACCTTCTTCGGCAGCGTCTTGAGCTTGCGCACGTTGCCACCGCCCAGCACCACGTAGTCGGCCTCCAGCACCGCACTGAGCTGCTCGATGACCTGCGCCACGACCTTGCGCCACTTCTTCGTCCCGAGGCGTCGGTAACCACGCTCGCCCACGTAGTCCTCATACGAGCGGCCGTGCTTGTAGGGCATGTGGCCGATCTCCATCGGTTCGACCACTCCGTCCAGGATCAGCGTGACGCCCAGCCCGGTTCCCAGGCCCAGAAACAGCATATGGCCGCCTCGATAGCTTCCCACCGCCTGCAGCGCCGCATCGTTGATGATCCGCACGGGCCTGGAGAATGCCTTCCCAAAGTCGAATCCGATCCAGCCGGTCCCCAGGTTGTGAGGCTCGGCGGCAATCTTGCCGTGGACGACCACACCGGGGAACCCGATGGAGATGACCTCGTAGTCCCAGTCGGCCGTCATTTTCAGAACCCGCGCGACCATCTGCTTCGCGCTCAGTTTGCGGCCGGATTTGAACTCGCGGATCGGACCGCGGGTGCCGATACGCATCTTGACGTGCGTGCCCCCTACATCCAGAACCAGTACACGCCTCGACTTGCCTCGTCTCGCCATTGCAGGATCCTCTCACTCGTCGCCTACCTGAGTCGATCCATCGCATGCAACGTGCCGGGGCACCTCTACCGCGCTATAAGGCCAGGGAGCATCATCCGGCCTCACACGCCCTGCACCCCTAAGGAAAGGCACCCGCCCATGAAGCGACACATCTCCCGAACAGGCCTGGCGGCCCTGATCGCCGTGAGCTTCGCGGGCGCGGCGCTCGCGGAGCAGGACATCAAGGCCGTCATGACGTCGATCAACATCGACCCGGGCCAGCACGCCAGGGCGGTCACCGACGTCAACGGGTCGATCCATATCGGGGCGAACGCGGTCGTCGACAGCGTTCACGACGTCAACGGCAGCATTCACGTGGATCAGGGAGTGACGGCGCAATCGCTGGGCACGGTCAACGGATCGGTGCACGTAGGCGCGGGGGCGCACGTCGACGATGACGTGCGCACCGTGAACGGTGCGATCAGCATCGACTCCGGCTCACAGATCGGCTCCGTGACGGCCGTCAACGGCTCGCTCACCGTAACCGGATCCCACGTCAACGGTGAAGTGCGCAACGTCAACGGCGGCACACGGCTGCTGGCATCGCACATCGGCGGCTCCGTCAGCAGCGTGAACGGCAGCATCGAAATAGGCCCCGATACTCATGTGGACGGTGGGCTATACGTGCGCAAGAGCAACAACGGCAATGGCAGCTGGTTCAACTGGTGGGGGCTGTTCTTCTCCAGCCGCTCGCCGCCGCGCATCGTGATCGGACCCGGAGCCGTCGTCTCCGGTCCGCTGGTGTTCGAGCAGGAAGTCAAACTGTATGTCAGCGAGCGTGCCAGCGTCGGTCCGATCAAGGGCGCTACGGCCGTCAAATTCAGTGGGCCGAGGCCCGAGGAATGAGCGCGGGCGGCAGGGCTCGCTCACCCTGCCGCCCGCCCGTTCATGCCCTCTCTAGCGTGACGCCGAGGCGCTGAACGACGCGTCGCCGCTTCCCTGCGCATCGACTTTGCGAGGAGTCACCGAGCCCGCGGCCCCAGTCGAGGCGTCCGCGGAAGGACCCGGGACCCGCGAGGCAGGCGGCGAGCTGCTGGCGGCAGTACCGCCCGAGGCGCCCGACCTGTTGGCCGCCGCACCGCCCGAGGCATCCGCTCCGGTGGCCAACGCATCGCCCGAGGCGCCCAACCCGCTGGCTGGCGCACCGCGCGAGCCGCCCGACCTGCTCGACCGGGTGGCAGCAGGCTCGCTACGCGCGCCCTGCGTGTTGGTAAGAGACCGATCCGCGGCATTGGCCTCGGCCGAGCCGCTTCCGGATACGCTCTCTCCCAGTGAGCGAGTCTTGCCCAGCATGTTGGTGTTGGCAGCGTTCGCGTCCGCCGCTGCGTTGCCGGTGGCGTTGGCGCCGCTCCGGCTGGCTCGATTGGCAGTCGCCTTCGCAGCGGCATCAGTCTCACCCGCCTTCTGTGTCGCACCCCGCGCTGCGTGCGCCGCCGTGCGATCCGCGCGACCAAAGGAAGGCGAGTCGAACGAGCCGTCGGCACCCCCGTTCAGGCCACCGTGTCTCATGAGCGACCCGTTGGCGCCACCCATGACGCCGCCCGCGGCCCCACCCATGACGCCGCCCGCGGCCCCACCCATGGCGCCCATGCGCCCGAAGCCGCCGCCGAACGCTCCACCCACGCCTCCGGCACCCCTGAGAATCTGCGCCTGCGCATTGCAGGCAAGCAGGGCGGCAACGGCTGCGCTGGCAACAAGATGCGTGATTCTCATGATCCTTCTCTCCTGTAGCCGCGACATTCGCGGCCTTCGAGAGGAGTACGAGCGGGGTCGCCCGATTCTTCCGCGACCGAGCGGAAATATTTGATTTTACTTAATGTTTTGCGAGATCGGGGTGCGTGGAGCGGGTGACCAGGGCCAGGTCCGGGCGCACCTCATCACCCACCAGGCCGTTGCCGTAGACCTTGTCGGGCCCGCGCGCGCCAAGATCGATGGCACTGTGAATCAGCGCCTGCACCGCACGCTGTGCCTCCGCGGTGTCGGGTGCCGACATATCGAGCGACAGCAACCCTGCAACGATGGGCGCCGCAAACGAAGTACCGCGCACCGCATTGAACTTGCCGGCCGGGCATGCCGCCGCCATATCCGCCCCGGGGGCGGCGAACTTCACCTGCGGACCCCGCCCGGCCTCGACCAGCACACGGCGATGTGCGTCCACGGCCGTCACGCCGATGACGTCGCGATACGCGGCCGGATAGAGCGGCGGAGCGGCGGGACCGTCATTTCCAACGGCGGCGACGATCAGGTAACCGCGGGCGATGACTCGCAGCACCACAGCCTCCAACAGCGCGTTTGGCGGACCGACGAGGCTCACGTTGATCACCGGCACGTGCTCGCCGACCAGCCAGGAAAAGGCATCGGCAACCGCGTCGACCGCCGCTCCGGTTGGCTGTCCGCAGTAGACGTCGGCGGCAAACAGCTCCTCTCCGGGAGCGGCGCCGCGGAACTGCTCGGCGCTACCCACCAGCAACGATGCTACCGCGGTGCCGTGCTCGCTCGGCATCGACGCGCCACCGCACCCGTGTTGGTGAACGGAGATGTCATGAAAGACCGGATGCTGCGCATCCACACCGCCGTCGATGAGCCCGACGCGATGCGCGGCCGCGGAGGCAGGTCGCTCGGGTGGCTGCGAGCCCGCCTGCGCCGTGAGGCCCGCCGCTGGAGAAACCGTGCCACTGTCGAAATACAGGTGATTGAAGTCGTAGTTTCCGGCGGGATCGAGGGATCTCAGTTGTCGCAGTGCACGACGCGTCGAGGTACCCGCGGGCGCTTGCAGTACCACGATCCGCGCGTCCAGCCCGTCGAGCGCCCGATCACGCACGACTTCGTACCCGGCGGCTCTGGCCCGCGCCAACGTCGCATCGGAAGGTGACAAGGCGAGCACCTCGCCTCGCATGATCGGATCGCCACGCGGGTCGGCTTCCACGACGTTGCGCTGGGCTCGCAGCAAATCCCGTATGCGTATCCTGCGTACATTCGCGGCCGCCTGCGAGCCGATGCCGTCAGCTGCCCGCGTCAGGTCGTTCTGCACACGCGGCACGTTGACCTCCGGCAGGCCCGGCAAGCGCACGCCGGGCAGGCCGATGGCGCCCCCACCGATCTGCGCCTGGCTCGCCTGTGCCACCGCGAGCAACGCCACCGCGAGTAGAAGTCTGAGCATGAGAACAGCCTACTTCAATTGCAAAAAGTCGCCTACGGCGCCGTTTACCGCCCGGCAAACAGCGTGGGTTTTTCCCAGGCTAGTTGATTGTTTCGGCGCAGGGAAGAAAATGACGTTCTCGAACGTAGTACCCGTCGGGCGGACTTGCGTGACTGAAGAGGCGCTTCGTGAACAGATCGTCGGACTGCTGCCGCGGCTGCGCCGCTTCGCGCGCACGCTCGCCCGCAATGCACACGACGCGGACGATGTCGTCCAGATCGCCATCGAACGGGCGCTGGCGCGACTCGATCAGCTGCGGCCGGGCTCGGAAATCTCGAGCTGGCTGTTCGGCATCGTGCGTAATGCCTGGATCGATGAGGCGCGGGGGCGCGCGCGTCAGGGACGGGTCTTTGCGGTGGAGGAGCTCGGTGAGCACGTGGGAGAGGATTCAATGGGGAGGGTTGCGGACACGCTCGCGGTGCAGGACGCGCTGGCGCGCCTGCCGGAGGAGCAACGAGCGGCCGTCGGCCTGGTGCTGGTCGAAGGGCTCTCCTACAAGGAAGCCGCCCGCGTGATGGAAATCCCCATCGGCACCCTGACGAGTCGGCTCGCGCGAGCCCGCGAGGCCTTGCAGGAGATGCTGTCCGACACGACAGGAGCAGCTTCATGACCCCTTCGGAAGAGAAGTTGATGGCGTACGTGGATGGGGAGCTCGATGAGCAGGCTCGCGTAGAAGTCGAGGCGGCGATGCGAGCCGATCCCGACATCGCGGCACGCGTCGCTCGCCAACAGGCGTTGCGCGCACGCGTCCGACTCGCGTTCGAGCGGGTGGTCGAGGAACCCGTGCCGGACCGTCTCGTCGCTGCGACCCGTGGGGAATCGGCGCCGGTGCGCGCGAACAACGTGATCCCTTTGCGCCGCAAGGAGTCTCGAAAATGGTCGTGGCCCGAGTGGAGCTCCATGGCCGCAAGCCTCGCTGTCGGGGCGGTGCTCAGCCTGCTCTTCGTACGCCACACCGATGTCGGCCCCATCGCCTCCCGCGGCGGCCACCTGTTTGCCAGCGGTGCGCTCGCGCAGGCTCTGTCCGATCAACTGGCAAGCACGCAGGCGAACGTTCCAGCCACACCGGTAAAGATCGGTGTCAGCTTCCGCGACAAGAGCGGCAACTACTGCCGCACATTCGCGCTGCGTGAGGCGGGCTCGCTTGCGGGACTCGCCTGCCGCAGTGGCGCGGGCTGGCAACTCGACGCGGTCGCACGTTCCGAGGAGAGCGCCGACGCGGGAGCGGCTCGCTATCGCCAGGCGGGCTCCCCCCTGCCGAAGGCGATCCTGCAATCGGTCGAGGACCGCATCGCCGGTGAGCCGCTGGATGCCCGGGCGGAGGCGGCTGCGCAAGCCGGTGGTTGGAAAGCGGCAGCGCAGTAGCGTGTTCGCAGGCACATGCGACGAACGACTTGCGTCTCTGCATGCCTTCGAGCGGCGGGCGCATGGCGTGCAGCCGCCCACAAGCCACGATATAGTGCCCGCATGCTCTGGCTCAAAGCGTTTCACATCGTGTTCGTCGTGACCTGGTTCGCCGGGCTGTTCTATCTTCCGCGGCTGTTCCTCTATCACACCGTGACTGCCGATGCCCCGGGCATCGAGCGCTTCATCAACATGGAGCGGCGGCTGTTCGGGATCATGACGATCGGCGCAACGCTCGCGGTCGCTTTCGGAATCGCCATGCTGGTGGCCTCACCTGCCTACCTGCAGATGGGCTGGTTGCACGCCAAGCTCGCACTGGTCGCGCTGCTGATCGGCTATCACCTGTGGTGCCGGCAACTGATGCTCGCGTTGCGCGCCGGACGCAATACGCATTCGCAACGCTGGTACCGGCTGTTCAACGAGGCGCCCTCGCTGTTGCTGATCGCGATCGTGATTCTTGCCGTGGTCAAGCCTTTCTGAAGCGACGTTGGCGCCCGGACCCGGAAGAGGAACCGGGCCGCCAACATGAGTCGCGGCCGCAGCCGAGCTCTAACCCTGAGTGGTTTGCAGCTGGAATTTCACGCGCACGCTGGTCCACGCGGCGACCTTCTGGGAATCGCGCACGGCGGGGTTGAACATCCAGTGGCGAATGGCCTCCATGGCGGCCTGATCCAGGCGGTCGTAGCCGCTGCTGGTCTGCACCTTCACTTGCTGCGGATGCCCGCTCGGATCCACCAGGACGCTGAACACGGCCGTGCCCTGCTCACCCGCACGCCGCGAGGCAGACGGATAGGTGGGCTCCACTCGCCGCGTCACCTGCAGGTTGGCATCGGAGATGGCGTCACTCGGTGAGGGGTCCGGCGGAGCAACTGTAGTGTCCACCGGGACATCCACCTCGGGAGGCGGCGTGTCCTGAACATCCACGTTCAGCTGCTGCAGCTGCGGTTTGGCCAGCACCGGCTTCTCCACGTGCGGCTGTCTCGTGGCTTCGATGATCGTGGCCTGCAGCGGTTGGATGATCGAGGGCGGGCGAACCACGCCCAGGCTCGTCGCAATCGCGTAGAGCGCGGCAATGTGCAGAGCAACTACCAGCAGCATTCGGCTGCCACGGGCAAGGTTCTCGTTCGTAACGGCGTGCATGCGCACCTCCTTTGAAGGACCACCCCGTGCGCCAAAGGCTACGCCCGCCAACCTGAACCCGACGTGGACGCGGACTGAACGCGAGCTAAATGCACGCGCGTCCTGCGCGCTTGAAGCGAGCGGCGACGCGCCGCCGCACGCTACAATCTGCAGCCTGGACTGTGCCCCCTGCGGTTCCCTGCGATCTGCGACCTGCGCAAAGGACTCCTCGAGTGATCGAGCGCTCTCGTCTGCTCAACAAGCTCCCGGCCTCGTGGCGAAGCTCGGCGACGCTGGCACCGTTCGAGTCCCGCATCTTTGCCTCGCTGTGGGGCGCCAGTCTCATCTCGAATTTCGGCGGCCTGATCGAGTCGGTCGGCGCCGCGTGGCTCATGACCTCTCTGGCGCCTTCGCCTGCCATGGTTGCGCTGGTGCAGGCATCCACCTCGCTGCCGATCATGCTGTTGTCTTTGCCGGCGGGGGCGATCGCGGACATCTCGGATCGACGCATCATCATGCTGGTGGCGCAGATCTTTTTGCTGCTGGCTTCCGGCACGCTCACGAGCTTCGCGTTCATGGGCCGGATCACGCCCTGGACGCTGCTGACGCTGACATTCCTGATCGGCTGCGGCGCAGCCCTGTACGCACCCGCTTGGCAATCCTCGGTCGGCGAGCAGGTGCCGCGCTCGGATCTCAGCGCGGCCATTTCTCTCAACAGCCTGGCGTTCAACCTCGCGCGGATCGCCGGCCCCGCGATCGGCGGAGTGATCGTCGCAGCCGCCGGCGCACGCGCGGCCTTCCTGTCCAACCTGCTCTGTTACGTCGCCCTCATCGCAGTGCTCGCCACGTGGAGGCGTCCGAAGCCGGAGCGGCTGCTGCCACCGGAGCGAATCCCCATGGCAGTCGGAGCCGGTTTGCGCTACGCCCGCCTGTCGCCGGGAATCCGCACCGTCCTGGTACGCGGCTCGATGTTCGGCCTGATGGGCAGCGCGATATGGGCCTTGCTGCCGCTGATCGCCCGGGATCTCATCGGCGGCGGAGCCGCTACGTTCGGTGCGCTGTACGCCGCGTTCGGCGCGGGTGCAGTCGTTGGAGCGCTGTTCAGCGCCTCGTTGCGGTCCAAACACGGCAACGAGAGAGTCGCGCGGGTCGCCACCTTCGGGTTCGGAGTCGGCACCGTCCTCACGGCCATCAGCTCGTGGCATGCGCTGAGCATGGTGGCGCTGATGCTGGCGGGAGCCTCATGGGTCATCGCGCTCTCGACATTCAACGTCACGGTGCAAACCGCCTCGCCCCGCTGGGTCGTCGGCCGCACGATCGCGATCTACCAGATGGTGACGTTCGGAGGCCTTGCCGCGGGAAGCTGGTTGTGGGGCACCGTTGCCGAGGAGCTCAACGTGGTCGCGAGTCTGGTGATCTCCGGAACGCTCATGGGCTTCTCGGCGCTCATCGGATTGAAGCTCCCGCTCCCGCAGCCCGAAGGGCTGAACCTGGATCCCTCGCGGACGCTTTCCGCCGGACAGGGCACCGACTTCGAGCGACTCTCCGACTCAGGCCCGATCGTCGTCACCATCGAGTATCGGATCAGCGCGGCCGACCGGGAGTCCTTCCTGGCGGAAATGCGCGAGCTGCGGCGCATCCGGCGACGCGACGGCGCGCGCCGCTGGACGCTCATGCAGGACACGGAGGACAACGAGGCGTGGATCGAGCGCTACCACAGCCCCAACTGGATCGAGCACCTGCGCCGGCACCATCGCCTGACCGTGGCGGACCAGGAGGTCGAGCGGCGCGTTCTGGCCTTCCACCGGGGCGAGGGCCCGCCGCACGTCCGCCACCTGTTCGAGCGCCATCCGGACACGCCCGGGGCGCCGGTCGCGATCACTGATCCCCGGCTCCCCTCCGGACCGGCTGCCGCCCGGGGCTGACCGCCGCGGGGCGCCACCCCCCACCCGCTGTCACATACTGGTCACATGGACCGGCCCCGCGTTATCGTTGGCAGGGCCAGCGTGAACAACAATAGGGGACGCGGATGCCGCCACCTGAGATTTCATCGCCGCTGGGCCGGGATTCCGGCGCCGGCCGACCCCCCGCAGGCCAGGCCGAAAGGGGCCAGTCCACCATGGCTCAGCCCCCCATGGGCCAGCCCGCAAGCCGGGGGAATACCCTCCTCGGCGCCCACCTCATGGTCAGCTCTCCCAGGGCACGCGCGTACGAGAAGGTTCTGTCCGAGCTGCTCGCCGCGGCCGACGTCCGTCTGGACGGGTCCCGCCCGTGGGACATCCGCGTGAACGACGAGCGCCTCTTCCAGCGCGTCCTCGGTCATGGCTCCCTCGGAGCCGGCGAAGCCTATATGGACGGCTGGTGGGACTGCGATCAGCTGGATGAAATGCTGACCCGCGTGTTGAGAAGCAACATCGAGGAGCATCTGCGCTCCCCGCGTGCCGTCAAGCTGGCCTTGAGCGCCCGGCTCTTCAACAAGCAGAGCTCGCGCCGTGCCTACATCGTGGGCGAGAAGCACTACGACCTGGGCGACGATCTCTACGAGCTCATGCTCGATCCGCGGATGATCTACAGCTGCGCCTATTTCGAGCGGGCCGCCCAGCTGAACGATGCGCAGGAGGCCAAGCTCGCTCTGGTCGCTGGCAAGATCGGCGCGCAGGCGGGAATGCGCATCCTGGACATCGGCTGTGGCTGGGGTGGCGCCGCGCAATTCATGGCGCAGCGCTATGGTGCCGCGGTCACCGGTGTGACGGTCTCACGCAACCAACTTCAGAGGGCCCAGAAGCGCTGTGCGGGCCTGGATGTGGACATCCGTCTCGAGGACTACCGCAGCCTGAGCGGGAGCTTCGACGCTATCTATTCGCTCGGCATGTTCGAGCACGTGGGCGTGCGCAACTACCGCACCTACCTCGCCAAAGCGCGCGAGCTGCTGCGTCCCGACGGTTTGTTCCTGCTGCATACCATCGGCAACAACCAGTCCTCGGTCGCCACTGACCCGTGGATCGACAAGTACATCTTCCCGAACGGGCAGCTCCCCTCTCTCGCCCAGATCAGCAAGGCGGCGGAGGGGTTGTGGGTGATCGAGGATTTCCATTCGTTCGGGGTCTACTACGACCGCACTCTGCTGGCTTGGTCGGAGAACTTCGAGCGGGCGTGGCCGCAGCTCTCCGGCCGCTACAGCGAGCGCTTCCGGCGGATGTGGCATTTCTGGCTGATGTCCTCGGCGGCCTCCTTCAGGGCCCGCAAGACACAGCTCTGGCAGATCGTGCTCTCCCCGAGTGGAGTGGCCGGCGGGTATCGGGCGGTGCGGTAACGGCCGCCTATGGATCGGCCGGCACGCGCTCGCCCCAGGCGCGTACCGGCACCCGCGGCCGCGTAGTCGGCAGCCGCCTCGCTCACCAGATCGTGACGCGCTGCTCTGGGGGCAGATACAGCTTGTCCCCCGGCTTGACGCCGAACGCGCTGTACCAGGCGTCGATGTTGGGCATCGTGCCGTTGACGCGAAAATACGGCGGGCTGTGGACGTCGGACATCGTCAGCTCGCGCAGTGCTCCCTCGCGGAATTTCGTGCGCCACACCTGGGCCCACGACAGAAAGAACCGCTGATCGCCGCTCAGCCCGTCGATCACCGGAGCCGGCCGGCCGTGCAGGGACAGGTGATAGGCGTGATAGGCCATCCCCAGGCCGCCCAGATCCCCGATGTTCTCACCGATCGTGTTGGCGCCGTTGACCTTCAGCCCCGGCAGCGCCTCGAACTGTGAATACTCATGGACGAGGCGCGCGACGCGCTCGGTGAAGGACTGCGCATCCTGCGGCGTCCACCAGTCCTGCAGGCCGCCATCCGGCCCGAACTTGCGCCCCTGGTCATCGAAGCCATGGCCGATCTCATGGCCGATGACCGCGCCGATCGCTCCGTAGTTCACCGCATCGTCGGCACCCGGATCGAAGAACGGCGGCTGCAGAATCGCCGCCGGAAACACGATCTCGTTGTTCAGCGGATTGTAGTAGGCGTTGATCTCCTGCGGGGTCATCTGCCACTCGGAGCGGTCGACGGGCTTGTCCAGCCGTGCCACCTGATACTGCCATTGCCAGATGCTGGCCCGGCGCACGTTGCCGATGAGATCCTCGCGCCGCACCTCCAGCGTGGAGTAATCCTTCCACTTGTCCGGATAGCCGACCTTGGTGGTGAAGGTTGCGAGCTTGCGATGCGCGCGCGCCTTGGTCTGCGCAGTCATCCACGGCAGGGCATCGATGCGCTCGCTCAAGGCGGCGCGCAGATTCGCGACCAGCTGCTGCACCTTGGCCTTCGATTCCGGCGGGAAGTAGCGTGCCACGTACACCTGCCCGACCTGCTCCCCGAGCGCATCGTTGACCGTGCTCACCGCCCGCTTCCAACGCTCGCGCTGCTCCGGCTGGCCGCGCAGCGTCTTGCCATAGAAGGCGAATCGCGCTGCATCGAAACGCTGTGGCAGATAGGGTGCGTGATCGCTCAGATAGTTGAATTGCAGATACGCCTGGAGCGTCCGCACGGGCGTGCGCTTGAAGATCGCTGCAAGATCGCGGATCGCCGTCAGCTCGCTGAGGATGAGGTTCTCGCGCGTCCCGAGGTTGGAGGACTCGAGGAACACCTGCCAGTCGAAACCCGGTGCGTACGCGATCAGCTGCGGCTTGGTGCGCGGGTTGTATACCGCATCCACGTCCCGGCGCTTCTCGATGGGCCACTGCGCCTTCGCCACTCGCGTCTCGAACGCCATGATGGCCGCGGCTTTCGCATGGGCGTTCGCGACATCTCCCAGAGTCAGCATCTGCTCGATGTAGGCAACGTACTGCCGGCGGACTTCCTGCAGGTGCGGATCGTCCTTCAGATAGTAGTCGCGGTCCGGCAACCCCAGGTGCGACTGGCTGATGAGGACGGAGTAGCGGTCGGGATTCTTCAGATCCGGCGGCAGGTCGATATCGAACAGCGATGCAAATCCGGGCTGGCCGGAGAGCTTCGCGATCTGCCGGTGCGAGCTTGCCGCGGCGATCAGTTGCAGGTCCGCGCTCACGGGCGCAAGGCCCTTCGCCTCGATCGCGGCCTGATCCATGAAGCTCGCATAGTAGTCGCCGATCTTCTGTTCCGCCGAACCCGCCGGAGCGTGCGCGCCGGCCGCCTGCTCGATGATCTCCCGGACCCGTTGCTCGGACAGATCCTCCAGGCGGTTGAAAGCCCCGAAGCTGGAGCGGTCGGAGGGAATCTCGAACGAGTCGAGCCACTTGCCGTTGGCGTACGCGAAGAAGTCATCGCCGGGTCTGACGTCGGGCTCGAGCGTCGTCAGGTCCAGGCCGAACGCCCCGATCGCAGCGTGCGCCTGCAGTGCTGCGGTCGGGGTGGCGGACTCAATGGCGGGGCGGGTCGCTGACACCGGCGTCTCCTGGAGGGGCTTGGAGCTGGGCTTGGAGGTGCAGGCGACCGCCAGCAGCGCGGCGCACGCGGCAGACACCATCCGCGAAGGCGAGCTCATGCAATAACGTCCCTCTCAGTCATGGAGACGACCCGCCGCCATGGCAAGTCACCCCCAGCGCCGCACGAACTCCTGCACCGGCGGGCGGGGAGGCGCGGGCAGGTCCGACTCGTCCGTTCCGACATACAGGAATCCCACTATCGCATCCTTGGCTTCCAGGCCCAGAGCCCCCTTGGTGCTCTCATCGTAGGCCGCATCGCCGGTCTTCCACACGGCATTGAACCCGAGGGCAAAGGCCGCCAGCAAGATCGAGTGGGCGGCCGCGCCGGCGCTGAGAATCTGCTCGATGACCGGGATCTTCGCCTGGGGCTGGGTTCTGGCCGCCACGACGATGATCATGGGCGCCCGGAACGCCTTCTGCCGCTCGCGCTCGAGCGCCTCGGCGGTCGCCGCCGGCCGGGTGCGCCGGGCCTGCTCCGCCAGCAGCTCCCCGAAGCGGGAGCGGCCCTCCCCCTCGATGACGATGAACGCCCAGGGGCGCAGCCGCCCGTGATCGGGAGCGCGCAGAGCGCTCTCCAGCATCAGTGCCAGCGCGCCCTCATCAGGGGCCGGCTCACGCAGCACACGGCCCGAATAGCGCTTGAGCAGAGTCTCGATCGTTTGCATAGGTTCCCGTGGAAAGCGAAGAGGTCCTTCGGAAGGGGGCACAACGGCGCCAAGCTTGCCGCGCAGCGGCCCAATTGTCGCCACCCGCGGACAGCCGACCCCCGTCCGGGCATGGAACCTGCTGAATTACAACCAGATTGAGCCAGAGAAAGCGCCCGCATGAACGATGACGCTCTGATCGCGGCAGCGAGCCGCCTCGGGATTCCGACGCACACCAGCGCCGGTCCAGGCCATGGCCCTGCCGGGAAGCCGATCTGGGCGAACTGGCCCCGCCCCCGGATGGACATCGCGCGCGAGGCGCTCGAGGAGGTCATCCAACACGATCGCACGGCGGGGCTTGCTCCCACGGGCGAGTCGAACCGCTGGCGCGCCTACAGCGCCGGATGGAGCTTTGAGGGCGAGTTCGTGGATGCCGTGGCCAGTCTGGCGCTGCATTTCAGCAACTGCGAGGAGGCGAAAGAGGAGCGCCGCGGGAAAGCCTCGCGCCGGCCACCGCCCCGTTCCACTTGAGTCTCTCTGCATCGCCCCCGCCTCCCTCTTTTGGGCGGGTAACCCGGCCCTTGGTTTTCCGCTAGCCTCCCCCACCTTGGCCGCACGGTCGCCTCGAGGTCGGGAACCGATCTCGCGCGCCCAAACGATCGGGAGCCATGAGCGTCGACCTCGCCCCCCTTTCCGAAGCCTGCGAGCGCAACAAGGGACCGATCCTGGAAGTCCTGCGATCGGCGCTCGCCTCCAGCCGCCGGGTATTGGAGATCGGCAGCGGCACCGGTCAGCACGCGACGCACTTCGCGACCCATCTGCCGCACCTGCAGTGGCAGCCCAGCGACCGGGGCGAGTACCTGCCCATCCTGCGCCGGCGCCTGCAGCTGCAACGCCCCGCCAACCTGCTGGAGCCGCTGGAGCTCGACGTCCGGGCTCATCCCTGGCCGATCGAGGGGATCGACGCGGTATTCACGGCCAACACACTGCACATCATGGACTGGGTCGCCGTGCAGGCTCTGTTTCGCGGCATCGGCACAGTTCTCGGCGGCGCCGCCACGCGTGCTGCGGCGCACCCTGCGGTGCTGTGCGTGTACGGACCTTTCCGTTATGGCTGCCGTTATACGAGTGACAGCAACGTCGCCTTCGATCGCTTTCTGCAGCATCGCGATCCACTCAGCGGCATTCGGGATTTCGAGGCGGTCGACGCCCTGGCTCGGTCTGCAGGACTGAACCTGCAGGCCGATCACGCGCTGCCGGCCAACAATCAGCTGCTCGTCTGGCACAGCGCCGCGGCGAGGCATACATCTTGCGGAGTTCCGCCCCAATGACCTCCCAAACCCCCGCTCCCGCGAGCTCTACCGCTAGGTCTGCCATCGCTCTGCACCCATCCGCCGGCGTGCGGCGTCGTGCCATGGCACGCCCCGCCGGGGAGCCGGAGCTCGCCGATCATTTCCGCCGGGTGCGCGACCAGACCGTGGCACTGTGCCAGCCGCTGGAGGATGAGGACTATGTCGTCCAATCCATGCCCGATGCCAGCCCGGCAAAGTGGCACCTCGCCCATACCAGCTGGTTCTTCGAGGAGTTCGTGTTGCGGCGCGCCGTCCCGGACTATCAGCCCTACGACGCGAGATTCGGCTATCTGTTCAACTCGTACTACAACGGCGTCGGCGCGATGCATGCGCGCCCCAGCCGCGGCCTGCTGTCCCGGCCGACCGTGGCCGAGGTGTTGGCTTACCGTACGCATGTGGACGAGCACATGCAGAGACTGCTGGCGGCTGCGGCAGGAGCGCCGGCAGACATCGTGACGCTGGGATTGCACCACGAGCAGCAGCACCAGGAGCTGCTGCTCACCGACATCAAACATCTGTTCTGGTGCAACCCGCTGCAACCGGCCTACGAGGCGCGCGACGAGCGCGCCTGGCGGCACGCCCCGCCGCTCGAGTTCATAAACCTCCCGGGCGGACTCATCGAGATCGGGCACGCCGGTGCCGACTTCTGCTTCGACAACGAGCAGCCGCGCCACCCGCTGTACCTGGCGCCGTTCCAGCTCGCCAACCGCCCGGTCACCAACGCGGAGTTCCTGGAATTCGTGCGCGACGGCGCCTACACCCAGCCGCAGCTGTGGCTGTCGGAGGGCTGGGCCGTGGTGCAGCGTGAGCAATGGTGCCGGCCGCTGTACTGGGCGCAGTCGCTGGAGCACGAGTTCACGTTGTCCGGACCGCGAGCAATCAACCCGCATTCTCCCGTGTGTCACCTCAGCTACTTCGAGGCAGACGCATTCGCCCGCTGGGCGCATGCGCGTCTGCCTTCGGAGGCAGAGTGGGAAATCGCCGCGTGTACGGCTGCCCCGGAGCTGCAGGGTAGTTTCCTCGAGCACGGCAACCTGCAGCCCGTGCCGGCCGCGACGAGCACCGGGGTGCAATCCGCCGAGCCGCTGGCGCAGATGCTCGGCGACGTCTGGGAGTGGACCCAGTCGGCCTACGCGCCCTATCCCGGATTCAAGCCTCTGGCGGGCGCTCTCGGGGAATACAACGGCAAGTTCATGGTGAATCAGCTGGTGCTGCGCGGCGGCTCCTGTGCAACCCCCGCTGCGCACATCCGCCCGAGCTACCGGAACTTCTTCCCACCGGCGGCACGCTGGCAGTTCTCGGGCCTGCGTCTGGCGCGGGACGCGTAAATCAAGGAAACGACAGCATGCTGAGGCATTCGAGCCTGCGGGCCCGACAAGCCGTCCGCGGCGAAGCGGACTGGGAACTGGTCACGGACGTGCTGCGCGGCCTGCGAAGCTCGCCGAAACGACTCTCGCCGATGTATTTCTACGACGAGCACGGCTCGCAATTGTTCGAGCGGATCTGCGCGCAGCCGGAGTACTACATCACGCGCACCGAGACGGCGATCCTTGCGGAGCACGCGCGGCAGATCGCGGGCGTCATCGGCGAAGACACGCTGCTCGTGGAGCTCGGCAGCGGCGCCTCCACCAAGACACGGCTTCTGTTGGACCAGCTTCCGGGCCTCGGCGCGTACGTGCCGGTCGACATCTCACGCAGCCACCTCCTCGAGGCGGCACGACGCGTCGCAGACGCTTACCCGCAACTCGAGGTGCAGCCGGTATGCGCGGACTTCACGCAACCGTTCTCATTGCCCAACATCCGGCGCGAAGGCACGCGTGTAGTGGTGTTCTTCCCCGGCTCCACCATCGGCAATTTCGACACCTCGGCCGCCATCGAGCTGCTGTGGACGATGCGTGACACCGCAGGTCCCGATGGGGCGCTGCTGATCGGTTACGACCTCGTCAAGCAGCCGCGCATCCTCGAGCGGGCCTACAACGACGCCGCCGGGGTGACGGCCGCCTTCAACCTCAACATGCTGGCGCGGTTGAACCGGGAGTTGGGCGCAGACTTCGACCTGGCGCAGTTCCGACACGAGGCGCCGTGGATGCCGGGCGAGAGCCGGATGGAGATGCACCTGGTCAGCCTGCGCGATCAGGAGGTGACCATCGCCGGGGAGTCCGTCGCTTTCGCGGAGGGTGAGCACCTGGTGACCGAGCACTGCCACAAATACACGCCCGCGGCGTTTGCACGCCTGGCCGGCGCGGCGGGCTGGCAGGTGCGCGACACCTGGACGGACCGGCAAGGCTACTTCAACGTGCAGTATCTGCGATAGCGCGCCAAGCTGCGGCGCAGCCGCGTAAACTACCGAGTGTGGACAGCAACACGCTCGCACAGATCCGCGCCGCGATCCGGACCATTCCGGACTATCCCAGGCCGGGCATCCAGTTCCGCGACATCACGACGTTGCTGGGCAACGCGCGGGCGTTCCGCAGTGTCGTCGATGAGTTGGTCAGGCCCTGGACCGACGCACGGATAGACAGGGTCGCCGGCATCGAGGCGCGCGGTTTCATTCTCGGCGGTGCCGTGGCGCATCGCCTGGCCTCGGGATTCGTGCCGATCCGCAAGAAAGGCAAGCTCCCGCATGCCACCGTGCGTGTCGCCTACTCCCTGGAATACGGCATCGATGAGATGGAGGTGCACCGCGACGGCGTTGCACAGGGCGAGCGCATCATCCTGGTGGACGATCTGATAGCGACCGGGGGCACGGCCGAAGCGGCCGTGAAGCTGTTGCGGACACTGGGAGCACAGATCCTCGCCGCCTGCTTCGTCATCGATCTGCCGGACCTGGGCGGGCGGCGCCGGCTCGAGGCGCTCGGCGTGCCCGTCAGAACGCTGGTCGGGTTCGAAGGGCACTGAGGGTTGTGTCGGGCGCCGGGTTGCGGCGGCGGATTGTCAAATTAAGACGTTGTAAGGATGCCTTTTCAGCGGGTTTGACCGTCTGCGCGGGCGGTACATTCAGGGCTGTGTGAAATTCGAGTCATAATCGGCACCGGCGGTAAGTATCGAGTAAGGTGGCTTCCGTGTCGTCACTCAACTCGCCTTGGAGGCTTTCGATGTTCAAGAAGCTCGTCCCGGTTCTCAGCCTGTTGTTCCTCGCCGGTCCGGTGCTGGCCGCGGACACCACCCCGCCGTCGTCCGACCAGAGCGCGTCCGCTCCGAAGGCGAAGAGCAGCAGCCACAAGAAGCACAGCCACAAGAAGTCGTCGAAGTCCTCGGGCTCCGACAGTTCTTCGGCTCCGAAGCAGTAAGCGATCGGAATCGTCCTGGAGGCCCGCCTCGCGGCGGGCCTCTTTGTTTGCCTGTTTGTCTGTTGGCTCCCTCTAGTGTGACTTGCGCGGCGCACGCCGTTTCTCGGTCTTCGCCATCAGCTTCGCGTCGCGCTTATCCTGTCCGCCATCGCGAGCTTTGCTGAGCGCCTTGCGCAGCGCCGCCTGATCCACTCCCCCGCCGGGCGCGCTGCTGGCCGCCGCCCCCTTGGCCTTCACGAACTTGCGTGTCTCAGAGTTGTAGCGGCGGGCGGAGACATAGTCCCCTTCCCCTTGTACCTTGGCCATAGCTGTCTCCATAGATAGAGGTCACTCACAGCTCGATCGTACGCAACGGCCAAAAGCTGCGATGTAGGATTGTTCTGACACGCCTTTCAGCGCGTGCGCGCTACAGACGCCGACGAAAGCAGACTGGCTCGCAGCGCTCGTGTGCGTCACCTTCACCGCCATGTACACCCGAGATCTCATGTCATTGCTGGCGATCGTCGTCGGCATGCTACTGGTACTCGCTGCTGTATAGGGCGACGTAGCCGCGTGTGCAGGCTCGTGCCGGTCGTCTCGCGAAGAGGCGAAGCCGCGTCGATCCGCGCTGCGCGGCTACGTCGCAGGGTCTCGTGCGTCGGAGGAGAATCGAGATGATGGAGCGCACCGCCGCCTCGAGTGCGGCTCTGGCAAACGAGCTGCGCATCGTGCTGCAGCAGGTTGAGGAACTGGTCCACGCCATCGGCGACGATCGCGACGATGCGCTCAAGGCCATACGCAATCGTGTGAGTGACACGGTCGGCACGGCAAGGGGCCGCCTCGCTGACATCGAGAAACGGGCCCACCTGGGCGCGCGCCGCGCCCGAACCGCGGCGCGGGCCTATGCCAGGGACAACCCCTGGACCACGCTGTCCATCGGCGCTGCCGTCGGTCTGGTGCTGGGAGCGGTCCTGGTTCCCAAAGGGAGCGGCAGGCGGAGCTAGGCGGCACCTGCAGAGCGCACGCCAAGTGAGTCTTGCTTCCTGGCATCAGTCGCGGCCATCTGCTAAACCGCCGCTGCAGGCAGAGGCGAAGCAGATGCCCGACAGACAGACACCACCCCCCACGGCCGAGTCCGCGGGCCCCGCGCAGCCCGCGGATGAGCGCGTCCGCGAGGTCTCCGGGCTTGCCACCTACCTGCAGTCCCTCGCCGAGCGGGAGAAGGCGGAAATCGCGCGCACCCTGCACGATGAGCTCGGCGGCCTGCTGACCGCCGCCAAGATGGACCTCTCCTGGCTACAGTCGCGGGTGCCGGCTCCGGAGCTGCAGGAGCGGCTCGCGCAGCTCGGGAGCGTTCTGGATGAGGCCATGGACCTCAAGCGGCGCCTGGTCGACGATCTGCGCCCCTCGCTGCTGGATCACTTCGGCCTGCCGACGGCGCTGCGCACCTACGTGGATGCCGTCTGCCTCAAGGCGGGCCTGCAGGTCGACATCGACCTCGCGGAGGAGGCCCAGGGCCTGCCGCGGGATACGGCGATTGCCGTATTTCGCATCGTGCAGGAGGGCCTGAGCAATATCATCCGCCACGGCGGTGCACGGCACGTGCGGTTGCTGATGGCCGCCGATTCCGGCGGCTTTGCTCTGACGCTCAGCGATGATGGCCGAGGATTCGATCCCGCCCGGGATCCCGCGGCACGGGCGACTTTCGGCCTGACGGGAATGCGCCAGCGCGTCAGCTCCTTCGGCGGCACGCTCGTCATCGACTCGGAGACGGGCCGCGGCACTCTGCTGAGCGTGCAGATACCCATGGACGGGGCTACGGATGGAGGACCCGCGGGATCGCTACTGGCTGGGTCCTAGTGGCTGGTGCGCGGCGGAGTCCACTTGGACTGGCCGTCCGCGACGATCGCCTTGAGCAGGGCGATGTCCCGCATCTTGTCCAGGAAATAGTCGGCGCCCGCGGCAAAGCAGTGGTCGCGCACGAAGTCCGAGGCATAGTTGGTCAGCACTACGATCAGCGGCTGGCCATCCGGAGGGTAGAGCTGCCGCGCCTGGCGAATCACCGCCACCCCGTTGCCCTCGGCCAGCTCGATGTCCACCACCAGCACATCGAACAGCGCCTCCTGCAGCCGCAGCAGAGCCTCGGACTGCGTGGCCGCCTGGGCCGCCACGGCCACCCTCCCAGGCTCCGAGAGCAGATCGACGAGGCGGCGCGTCAGCACGGCGGAATCCTCGATCAGCAGAAGCCGCCGCTCGGAAGTGATTGCCCCGTTCACGTCGCGCATTGTTGCCGTGCTCATGTGCATCACTGCAACAGATTGTTCTTGATGGCGTAGTAAGTGATGTCAGCGTTGGTCCTCATGCCCATCTTCTCCAGAATGCGCGTGCGATAGGTGCTGACCGTCTTCACACTCAGGAACAACTTCGCCGCGATCTCCGAAACGCTGCGCCCTTCGGCGAGCTTGCAGAAAATCTGGAACTCCCGCTCCGAGAGGATGCTGTGCCGCGGCTCGGAAGAGTTGCCGCCCTGCATGCCGCTCACCAGCATCTCGGCGAGCTCCGGACTGACATAACGTCCGCCGCGCACGGCCGCCCGAATCGCACGGCACAGCTCGCCGTCGTCGGCGGTCTTGCTGAGGAACCCGCTGGCACCGGCGCGCAGCACGTTCAACCCATACTGATTCTCCGGGTACGCGCTCAGTACCAGGGTGGCGACCGACTCGTGATGCGACTTGATCTGGCGCAGCACGTCCAGGCCGGACATGTCCGGCAACGACAGATCCAGCAGCAGCACGTCGCACGGTGTGTTGCGCAGCAATGCGAGCGCCTCGCGCCCACTCTTGGCCTCGCCCGCCCAGACGAAGTCCTGTTGCGCTTCGATGATCTGCTTGAGCCCGATTCGCACGAGCTGATGGTCGTCGACGACTGCTACTCTGGTTGCCGGCATGGCGGCGCTAGCCAAGCTTTCCCGGCCTGCCCACGGAGCCTAGCGGGCGCGCCCGGGAGCGGGTAGGGGGTTTCGGGAGACACAAACGTAGCCTGCGGCGCATGGGGGTGTAGGAATCGTCCGACGTCAGCGCAGCGACTCCTGCGCTGCCTCATCCTGCGACGCAGGTCCGCCGTCCTTGCCGCCATAGGTCTCCAGACGGTTGTAGAGCGTCTTGAGGCTCACCCCGAGGATCTCGGCGGCCTTGCGCTTGACGTGGCCACAGTAGGCGAGCGTCGCCATGGTGACGCGTCGCTCGACCTCCTCCAGAGGAGTGCCGACGCGAATGGTGATGGTCGTGCCGTCGTCGCTCCTGGGAACCGGGTCTGCCGTGGCCACCTCGCACTCGATCACATCGTCGGCCATGATGAAGTTGCGTTGCACGTAATTCTTCAGCTCGCGCACGTTCCCCGGCCAGGGGTGCTGGTACAGCCGCACCAGGGCATCGCGGGAGAAGGTCTTGTTGGTGCCCTCGGCCCGATTCAACTCGTCCAGGAAGTATTGCGCGAGCTGCTCGAGGTCCGTATCGCGCTCGCGCAGCGGCGGCAACCGGATCGGAAACACGTTGAGCCGATGGTACAGATCCTCGCGCAGCTTGCCGTCCGCGATGGCCTTCTCCGGATCGCGGTTGGTGGCGCAGATGACACGCACGTCGGAAGCGATCGGCTGCGTGCCGCCGACCCGCATGACGGTGCCGGTCTCCAGCACCCGCAGCAGCTTCACCTGCAGCTCCATCGGCATCTCGGTGATCTCATCGAGGAAGATCGTGCCGCCGTTGGCACGCTCGAAGAAGCCCTTGTGCTGCCGGTCCGCCCCCGTGAAGCTGCCGCGCTCGTGGCCGAACAGCTCGCTCTCGATGAGTTGGGGAGCGACCGCGCCGCAATTGAGCGGCAGGAATGGCGCGTCGCGCCGCCTCGACAGCTCGTGAATGGTTGCGGCCGCGAGCTCCTTGCCGGTGCCGCTGTCGCCGATCAGCATGACGGTAGCGGAGGTGGGAGCGACTCTCGTCAGCTGGTCATACAACACCTGCATGCGGGGCGAGCTGCCGAGAATGCGGCCGAAACGGCCCAACCTGCGCAATTCGTCGCGCAGCACACCGATCTCCTGCTGCAGGGCGGAGGTCTTCTTGGCATGGCGCAAGACCGCCTGGACGCGCTCCAGGTCCGCCGGCTTGACCAGATAGTCGCTGGCACCGGCGCGCAAGGCAGCCACGGCGCTGTCGACCGTCGCATGGCCCGTCACCACGATCACCTCGGTCGCCTCAGGCTTTTCCAGCTCGCGCACCAGCTCGATGCCCTCGCCGTCGGGCAGCCGCAGATCGGTCAAGAGAACATCCGGTTTCTGGCGGCCAAGCTCGATACGCGCCTCGCGCAGGCTCAGCGCGCGCGCGATGGTGAAACCTTCCATGCGAGCGACTTCCTGCAGCCAGTCCACGACATCCGGGTCGTCGTCGACGATCAAAGCATGTGCCATGTGTTTCCTTGGTTGAGCAACGCCATTCTAGTGCCGCGGGGGATGTCGGCCAAACCCTGCCGCCACCGGTAGCGCCGCTGTCGCCGCGGGCCGGCGGGAACGAATGATGCGTCGGCTTGCGGACCCAAGCCAGTGAGGTTCCGATGAGCCGGCTCGTGGGCTTGCTCGCAATTGCCGTGATCGCCGCCGGGATCGGTTTGGACCGGCGTCGGCGGCGCGAGCAAAGTAGGCTAACACGCCCGGAGATCAACCGCTGGGAAGATGAAGGGGGGGCTATCCCCCCTGAGTCGCCGAGGCCCACTGTCAACTCGACAGGGCGCCCGGGGATGCGGTATGCAGGGGACTCGCACTGAGCCCGTGCGCCAGAATGGAACCGGCCACCACCAGCAGGGTGATCCCCGCGAGCTCGTGGCCGAAGCGGGCACCCAGGCCGTGATTCATGGCGAAGGCCAGACAATAGACTGAGGCGGCGCCCCGGACGCCGACCCATTCGAGTTGTTTTCGGCAGGCGAGCGCGGAGGCACCCAGGCCCAGGCGCACCGCGATCGGCCGGATCAGCGCCAACACGATCGCCGCAAAGGCGAGCACCCTGAAGTGGAAGTCCATCTCCGGGCTCATGGCCCCTACCAACACCACGACGCCCAGGGCAGCGGCGCGCTCGATGCGTGCGGCGATCTTGAGAACGCGCGGCGCAAGGGCGCGCTTGCGTCGCTTGGAGCGCCAACGTCCGCCATGTGAAAGCGCCAGTCCGGCGGCGATCACCGCGAGAAAGCCGTTCGTGTGAATCGCCTCCGCCGCGCCATACGCCAGTGCGCCCGTGGTGAACACCACGAGGAGCTCGAGAACGTCGCTCTGACGGTCGAAATCCAAAAGCGCAATCCAGCGCGACATGCCTGCACCGATCGCCGCACCCGCCGCGGCACCCCCCGCCACCGACCACAGTGCCAGCAGACCCAGCCAGCCGACGGAGCTCGAGTCCCTGGACTCCAGCCCCATCAGCCCGAGCACCGCAATCACCGCCGGGACGGCGAGAGCGCTGCTGAAAGCGCCCTCCGCGGCCAGCACGTTCGCGGCCGGGCTCTCCGCATCGCTGCCTTCAGTCATTCCCCCGGCGACATCCGCGGCCAGCACTGCGTCGGTGGGCGCAAGCACGCTGGCTAGCAACAACGCCTGCAGCAGGCTGACATCGAACAGCGCTTTGGCGGCGGCCGCGGCGAGGGCCCACGCCGAAAGCAGGCTCAAGGTCGACAGCCGCAGCGGCGCACGCCAGCGGCTCCACTGGAAGGGGGCCTGCAGTCGCAGGCTCACGCAGAACAGGGAGCTCAGCAAGGCAATCTCGCAGACGCTCTCGACCTGGCCGCCGTCTTCACTCAATTGCGGTTGGATGAGCGCCAGTCCGGAGCGTCCGAGGGTCAGACCCAGGCCCAGCGCCAGCAGCGCAGGGCTCACACGCCAGCGCGATGCGAGCAGCATGTCCTTACCTCCCGCACAGGACGTTCGCCACGCCGGTCATCGTTACCCCAGAGCCTCGGCTTACGCAAGCGGGTGGAAATCGAGGTTGCAAACGCCCCCCTCAGCGCTGCAAGCACTTTTTTCCCCCCGCTGTACGTTTTACACGCTCAGGTGGGGCGGCAGAGCCCTCCCCAGCGGAATTTCAATGCGACTGGGCTGCAAACTGGCCGCGCAGATCCTCCAGGCGATGATGGTGTGCAGACAAGCGGGACGCCTGCAAAGTCAGTGTCCGGCGGACCCGTTCGGGCAGCGACCCGCTCAGGGCCTGCTGATAGCGGCGCAGCGCATGGCGCTGCATGTGCTCCCAATCGAGCACGATGGGCAGCTCGCTCTGCCCCAGGAGTGCCGCCTTCGCCGCCACCCACATGGCCAGCACGCGCCCGCTCACCGTACCGGCCCGGGCTGGCCGCCTCTGGAACAACAAAACAAGGGCTTGCAGCTCATCGGCCTGGCGCGCCCACTCCTGGCTGCGCTCGTGCAGCAACTCGCGCAGACCTGCAGTCTTCGTCGCACCGCTCCACGCGCGACAGGCTGCCTCGCCATCGCGGCAGACGCGAATCAGACCGTTGAGCGTTCGAACTGTCCGGAATACAGCCATGAGCCTTCCCAGCGGATCGGCAGGCCCAGATCTTCACCGGCGCCTGAACGGATCAGCTCGAGCACGATTCGTGCCCGTGGGTCGAGTCGGCTCGCTCTGGCATATGGGTTGCATCGGGGTGTACGGGTACGTCGATTGCGACGGACCAGGCCGACTTGGAGAGATTCGCGTTGTGGCCGCCTCGCCGGTGCGAAGCGGCGGCAATGCAACCGAAGACCCCCCGTTTGGCGGGCTGTGGTGCGACCAGCCCGCTCTTTTTTTGCCCGCAACGTTCTGCAGGCGCCCTGCGGGTAGGTTGCACGGCAACCCTTGAAGGGTTCAAATTCCCTCCATGGACGGGAGGCAGCAGACCGCCATACACCAGGCCTTGATGACCGTACAGCAAGCGGTCACCACCATGACGTTTCCGAGCTGCGACCAGGGAGACCTGTTCGAGCTCATCGACCGCGTCGAGGCAGAGCTGCACAGCGCGCACCCCAACGTGTCGCTGATGGGGACTTTCCTCAACTCCATCGCGCGCAGTCTGCGCGCCCAGCCGGAAGCCCGCGAAGTGTGCCTCGCGATCGAGGACGCCATCGGCGCAGCCGGTATCGCCAGCACCTGGCAGTCCGGCATCTGACCCCAGGCCCCCTGGCCAGGAGCCTTGGGCCAGGAGCCTTGGGCCAGGAGCCTTGGGCCAGGAGCCTTGCCCCAGGAGCCTTGCCCCAGGAGCCTTGCGCCAGGAACCGTGCGCCAGGAACCGTGGGCCAGCGACCTCAGGCCAGGGACCCCATCCCTTTGACCTTGGCGCCCGCGGCGAGCCGCAAGACCGTCGGCACGAAGGTGTCGAAATCCACCGGTTTGGCGATGTGCAGATCGAATCCCGCATCCATGGCCGCCTCGACGTCGCTCTTGGATACATAGCCGGTCACCGCGATCGCGAGCGTGTGCCGCCCGTTCTGCAGCGTGCGTAGCTTGCGCACCAGAGAATAGCCATCCTCGTCGGGCATGCCGATGTCCGTGACCACGATATCGAAGTGCGCGCCCGCGGCTTGCAGTTGTTGGTACGCCCGAGCCGCCGAGTCACTCACGGTCACCTCGGCGCCAGCGAGCCGGAGAGTCTCCGCCACGATGGTGCGGGCATCGAGCTCATCGTCCACGACCAATATCGAAAGTCCGCCGAGAGCGGGCGTCGGAGCCTCGCCGGACTGGGTATCGCCGGAGCTCGACCCATTACCGCCGTTTGCGCCTGCCCAGCGCTGCGCCGCCGGCAGACGCACGGTGAACGTTGCGCCGCGCCCCAAACCATCGCTGCCCGCAGCAACGGTACCGCCGTGCAGACTCACGATCTCACGCACAAGGGTCAACCCGAGACCGAGTCCGCCCGTGTGGCGCGTGCTCGAGCTGTCTCCCTGCCTGAAACGGTCGAAAATGTGCGGCAGCAACTCCGGCGCCATGCCCTGGCCCGTGTCCGACACGGTGATCTGGTTGTATCCGGCTGCGCCGGTCACCACGACGCGAATGCGGCCACCGGACGGAGTGAACTTGATCGCGTTGGACAGCAGATTAGCGACGACTTGCTGCAGGCGATCCGGGTCCGCGCGCGTCTGACCTAGCTCCATGGCGAGCTCGGTGACGATCTCGACTCCCTTCTTGGCGGCGGCCGGCCGCGCCAGATCCACCGCCGCGACCACCAATGGCGCGAGCCGCAGCGGACGCGACTCGATTCTCAGCTTACCGGTGCCGATGCGCCCCAAGTCGAGCAGGTCGCCGACGATTTTCAGCTGCGACTTCGCGCTCTGCTCGATGCGCGGCGTGATGCTCGCCACTTCCGGATCGTCGTGTCGCTTCAGCAGCAGGATCCGATTCCAGCCGAGGATGGCATTCAACGGAGAGCGCAGCTCGTGCGAGACCACCGACAAAAACTCATCCTTCGCGCGATTCGCCGCTTCAGCCTCCTGCCGGAGGCGGCGCTCGTGATCGAGAGCCACCGTTCGCTCACGCCGCTCCTCCTCGGTGGCGACGTTCTCCGCACTCACGTTACGCGAGGTGATCAACAGCCGGTCAGGGACGCCTGAGTCATTACGCAGGGCACGCCCACGCAGCGCGACTGACTGAGTCGATCCGTCAGGCCACTCCGCGCGGACCGTCAACGCGAGATCCGCGCCGCTATCGATCGCCGCAGCAACCGCGGCACGCAGCTGCTCGCGGTCCTCACGATGGACACGCCCCTGCAGCTGTTCCCACGTGAATTGCGCATCGGGAGGCCAGCCGAATTCCGCCTTGAAGGGCGCATTGGCGCTCGGTGTCAATGTCTGCGTTTCCAGACGGCAGAAGCCGACCCGCGCGGCCGCGAGTACCAGCTCCAGCTCATCGCAGCGCCGTGCAAGTCCTTCGCATTCGCTGCCGGGCGCTGCGGCGGGACGGTGGGGATGGGAACCGGGATGCTCGTCGTGAATTGATGCCATGTCGTTCGCACGGGACGCGGGCGGCGACAGCGGCGGCAATGGCGTTCTTACATGCCGTTGCAACTTCTCCGGCGCATCGGTGCAGCGCGAGGCCGCAGCATCGTGGGGCCGGGCGCCTTGCAAGCAAGGGCGCACGAAAGGTGGCACAGCTGTTGCTCTAGCTCGCGTCGCTTATTGGATGAGGGTTCCTCGAAATGTCTAACGCCGTAATGGGTCTGCGCATCAAGCAGCAGCTCACACTGACACCGAGGCTGCAGCAGTCCGTCAAGCTTCTGCAGCTGTCGGCTCTGGAGTGCGTGCAAGAATTGCACCAGGCCATTACGCAGAATCCGTTCCTCGAGGAGACCGCGGATACCGACCGGTCGCAGAGCGCCGAGGAAGGCGCGGACGGCTCGGAGTCCTCCGAGGCTGCGGACCTCGATTTCGCCGCTTCCGGTATCGGCGGCAGCGGCGGTGGCGAGGAGACGCCCGACTGGACGGAATGGACTGCCTCCCCCTCGACGCTGCGCGACTCGCTGCGGGAGCAATTGCTTCTGCTCGGACTCACCGAGCGCGACTACGTACTGGCGAATCTCGTCGTCGACGCGCTCGATGAGGATGGGTTTCTGCGGCAGCCGCTCGGCGAGCTGGCGGCGCTGACCCCCGAGGCGCAGCCCGGTGAGCTGGAGACGGCGCTGCGCATCGTGCAGACCCTGGAGCCCAGCGGCATTGCCGCGCGCGACCTCGGGGAGTGTCTGTCATTGCAGCTCCAGAGCCTGGACGGCGGTACCCCGGGCCGCGCGCTCGCGCTGGACATCGTGCAGAACCGCCTCGCGCTCATGGCGGCCCGCGATAACAGTCGCCTGCTGGAGGCTCTGCACTGCAGCGATGAGGATCTGCGCACGGCGATCGACCTCATTCGCAGCCTCGATCCGCGCCCCGGCTCCAAAGTCGGTACTTTCGAGCCGCGAGCCATCGTTCCCGATGTGATCGTGCGTAAGGAAAAGAAGCGCTGGCTGGTCAGCATCAACGCAGCGATCTATCCGCGCATTCGCGTCAACCAGCAGTACGCGGACTACTTCCGCCAGGCGCGCGACGGCGAGACCGCCCTGCTCGCGCAGCACCTGCAGGAAGCGCGTTGGCTGGTGCGCAATCTGGAACAACGCTTCCTGACGATTCAGCGCGTCGCCGAGGCGGTTGTCGCCCGACAGCGCAATTTCTTCGAGTATGGGGATCTCGCGATGCGCCCTCTGACGTTGCGCGAGATCGCCGATGAGTTGGGATTGCATGAATCGACTGTCTCGCGCGCGACCAGCCACAAGTACATGGCCACACCGCGCGGCGTCGTCGCATTCAAGCGCTTCTTCTCGCGTCAGCTCGCTACCACCAGCGGCGGCTCCTGCTCCGCGACAGCGATCCGTGCTCTGCTGCGCGAGTTCATCGCAGCGGAAGATCGGCGCAATCCGCTCTCGGACGTTCAACTCACGGAGCTGCTGGCGGATCGCGGCGTCAAAGTCGCGCGCCGTACCGTAACGAAGTACCGGCGCTCCATGCAGCTTCCCGCGGTGGATTTCCGGCGCGCCTGAGGGCGCCGCGAGTTCTGGACACTTGGCGGCGCGGGAGCCGCCCGTGTAGGCGCACACTGCCCGCCCGCGCCAAAGCGCCGCATCACGCACGCCGCATCACGCACGCCGCATCACGCACGCCGCATCACGCACGCCGCATCTGCACACGCGTGCACACGCGCCAAAGGTGCCGCATCCGCGGCGCCCCGGCTCCTTACCCACTCAGCGCTGCTGTCCGCCTTCGCGCTCAGGCGCCTCGGCGAAGCGGCCAGACTGGTCGGAGAACACGACCTCGACGCGGCGGTTCTGCTGCCGCCCCGCGGGCGTCGCGTTGCTGGCAACCGGGAACGCCTGGCCCTTGCCGACGACCTGATAGCGAGAGGCGGGTATCCCCTGCCCCGCCAGCACGTTGGCAACCGCCTGGGCACGCCGCTGCGAGAGCTCCTCGTTGTACTCCTCCGAGCCGGTGCTATCGGTGTAACCCTCGATGATCAGCCGCTCGTTCGGGTTCCTCTGCAGGAACGTGGCAAGGCGATCGATCCTCTGGTCGGCCCCCGGCTTCAGCGTGGCCTTATTGGTGTCGAAGAGCACATCCCCCAGGGTGAGCACCATGCCGCGCTCGGTCTGCTTCGCCTGCAGATCCTTCAACTGCTGCTGAGTGCTCTGCAGCTGCTGCTGCGCGGCATGCGCCTCGCTCTGGGCAGCCTGCGCATTGGCCTGCGCGACCTGGGCGTTGGCCTGCGCATTCTGTGCCTCCCGCGAGCGAGACGCGAGCAGAATGCGGTTACGCTCATCCTGCGCCTTCGCCACGTCCTGCCGGGCACGCGCTTCATCTACGCGCGCCTGTCCGGCATCGGCATGACGGCGCGCCAGATAGGCCAGGTGATCGACCACTTCAGGGCGCTGGTGCTGGGCCAGAGCCGCGTCCGCCTGATTCAGGCTCGCGCGCGCGGCATCGAGATCATGTGAGGCGGCCTGCTGAGCCAGGGGCTCGGCGGCGAGGGTCTGGACCTGGGTGCGCGCTTCTTCCAGCTGGGCATTCGTCTGCGGCATCGAGGCGCAGCCGCCTAGCAATCCGGCAACGGTTGCCAAGATGAGTACGTTCTTTCTCACGACACGCTCCTTCGTCGAGTAGATCATCGGGGCACGTCGGTGCCGGGAGTCGCGCTGCTGTCGGGTACCGTCGTATCCAGCGGCGCGGTCACGGGAGAATTGGGCGGCGGCGCATTGCCTGCGGCGTTGCGATTCGACTCACTCTCCAGCGTCTCATTGCTCTTCTGCAGCTGCTGGGCGGCGCGCTGCGTATCCCCGGCATTGCCGCGCGCGGTCGCGACGTCCGCATCTACTTCTGCCGCCTCGGCGTAGCGCCGGGCCTCGTCATACTTGTGAGCCTGGTCCGCCTTCTCGGCGTCGCTCAGCTCGTCATGAGCCTTCTGTAGATCTGCGGATGCATAGCGTTGCGCGTTGCCTCCCTTGTCGGCCTGCTCTATGACGGAACGCGCGCGCGTCATCTCTTGGCTGGGTTTGGGCCCCTGCGTAGCGCATCCAAGCGCGCCGAGGGCCAGAATCGCGGTGCCGGACAGCACCCACGTTCGTTGTGTCATGGCGGGATCCCCTGTTGATGAACGACTGAAACCATGGGGTGCATGGTGCCGTTCTGGCGGGGTTTTCTGTATCGGCCGTCAAGCGCCATCGGGGGTCGAGATCCCCTGCACGCCGCGTAGGCGCCCTCCGACCCGAAGCCAATCAGGCGCGGTGCGGCGAGCTCCAGCTCGAGGCTGGTGAATGCGTCAGCCGGCGGTGTGCGAGATGCAGCGCATACGCAAGCGCGGAAGCCTTGTCCCCGAACGAGGCAACCGGTTCTTCGGCCGCATCCCTATAGACGACCCAATGATCAGAGCCCGCCGCCCGTACCCGGAACACGGCCTCCTCGATGGCCTGTGGAGCTGTCATCACGTGCCTCGCTTCACCGTAAAGAAATGCACGCGCTGCAAGAAGCGCTCCCGCCTGGCGGCCGCCGCGCCTGCGCCTGCGTCGCCATTTGCAGACATTGAACGGCAAGGAAGTAGGACACGTCTGACAGGAGCATGGGGACCCGTCCACCCGCATCCGCCGTGGACACCGACTTTGCGCGAGCGCCGCAGCGCTTACCTTTGCACCCGAGGAAAGGAACTTTCAATGACTCCACCCAGAGGGGAGCAAATGGTGACTGATGACATGGTGGCCCTCGTGCCCCAGCTTCATACCTTCGCGCGCTCACTCACACGAGACGGCGTGCGAGCCGATGACCTCGTGCAGGAAGCGCTGATGCGCGCCTTCGACAACATCGAGCGCTTCAAGCCCGGGACCAATCTCAAGGCCTGGCTCTTCACCATCGTCCGTAACGAGCACTACTCGCAGCTGCGACGGCGCAAGTTCGAGGCCCATGGCATCGACACCTCGCTGCTCCCGGAGCCGAGCGTGCCGCCGGACCACGATGGCAAGCTGGAGTTGCGCGACCTCAACCGCGCGCTCTCCTCGCTCTCACCCGGCCAACGGACCGCGTTGATTCTGGTGAGCGCCAGCGGCTTCTCGTACGAGGAAGCGGCGGCGATCTGCGGCTGCGCGGTAGGAACGATCAAGAGCCGCGTGGCACGCGCACGCGAGACGCTGCTGCAGATCCTGGAAGGCCGTCAGCCTCTGCCGGTGCCGGATGATGAAGTAGAGAGCGTCAGCCCCGTACACCGCCGGTCGCGCGGCTCACGGCTGAGCTCGCATGCCCCGGCGATGATCGCCTGAGCCCTGAAACCGAACGAGGCGCTCAGCCGGGACGACCGGCGAGCGCCTCCAGAGCGGGTCCGGTCAGGCGGAACACCGTCCACTCATCCATCGCGACCGCGCCCAGACTGCGATAGAAGCCGACGGCGGGCGCGTTCCAGTCGAGCACCGCCCATTCCAGGCGGCCGCAACCCCGCTCGACCGCCAGCTTCGCCAGCCAGGCGAGCAGGCGCCGCCCCAGCCCCCGCCCCCGAAAGGCCGGTCGGACGAACAGGTCCTCCAGGTAGATTCCGGGACGCCCCAGGAAAGTGGAGAAGTTGTGGAAGAACAAGGCGAAGCCGACCGGCTCCGCCTCCCAGCACGCGAACACGACCTCGGCGTAGGGCCGCGGACCAAACAACGCGGCGCGCATTTGCGCCTCCTCGGCCGCCATCTGCTCTTCGAGGCGCTCGTACTGCGCCAGCTCGCGCACGAACTGCAGTATCAGCGGCGTTTCGTGCTCCAGCGCCGGACGGATCGTCACCTCATCGCTCATGCCGCCGCTCCTGTCAGCCGGTACTCTGCAGGCCCTGCGCGATGCCACCGATGCTCGCGAGCAGCGCCTGGAACAGATCGCGATCCTCACGGTCACTCTCGCGCCAGCGCCGCAGCAGGTCCACCTGCATCAGGTTCATCGGATCCACATAGGGATTGCGCAGCTGGATCGAGCGCTGCAGCGTCGGCTCGCTATCCAGCAGGCGCTGGCTGTTCTTCACGGCGAGCACGTGCTCGCAGGCCACCTCGTACTCCACACGGATCGCAGTGAAGAAGCGGCGCGCGCTTTCAGGAACGAGGATATTGTAGGCCTGGGCGATGTCCAGGTCGGTCCGCGCCAACATCGTCTCGACATCGTCGAGCAGGTTGCGCAGGAAGAACCAGTTCGCATAGGCGTCCCGGATCGCCTGCAGCCCGTGCATCTCCAACGCCGCGCGCAATCCGGCGCCGGCGCCATACCAGCCGGGGAGCATGTGGCGAGTCTGCGTCCAGGCGAACACCCAGGGCACCGGCAACAGGCCCTTGATGCCTTCGATCTCCGCACGCTGCACGGATCGCGACCCGATCTGCATGCGCTCGATGACGTCGATCGGCGTGACGCTGCGGAAGTACTCGGCGAAATCGCGCTCTCCGTACACCAGGAGGCGATAGGCCTCGACGCTCGCGTCCGCGATGGTCGCAGCGCAGGCGACGTGCGCAGGCGAGTCGGGGGGCAGCATGCCGAGCTGTGCAGCGGAGGTGGTGAGCGTGAGCGCATTGAAGGCCCGCTCCAGAGTGCGCATCGCGATGGGACGCAGACCGTAGCCTTGCTTGATGGTCTCGCCCTGCTCTCGCAGCCGCAGCACGCCGTTCACCGCCCCCGCCGGGGCCGCTCTGACGAGGGCGTCGATTCGACCGCCGCCGCGTGCGAGGCTACTGCCGCGCGCATGGAACACAACGTGTCGCTCGCCGGCGGCCGCCAGAACCTGCGCGAGCTGTCGCTGCGCCTGATAGATGGCGAAGCGCGAGGCGCAGGCCCCACCCTCCTTGTTGCTGTCGGAATATCCGATGAGCACGCACTGGCGCCGGCCGTGCGCCTCGAGGTGTCTGCGATACAGCGGATCGGCCATCAGCTCGCGCATCGTCTCGCCGCAGCGCTCGAGCGCCTCGAGGGACTCGAACTGCGGAGCGATGTCCAGAGCGACCTCCCCGGTTCGCTTGTCATAGGCCTCTGCCCATCGCGCCAGCAGCAAAGCGGCCAGCACGTCGGCGGCGGAGCTGGCTCCGCTGACGATGAAGAACCCGATCGCATCGGGGCCGTAGCGATGGCGTCCCTGGACCATGGCATCGAAGACGGCCAGGGTGCGCTTGCCCAGGGCATCGAGGTCGGTGCGCGTTCCGGCGTCCCGCTCGAGCGCCGCCGCGAGAATCCTGCGACGCTCGACCCCGGAACGCTGCGGCCACTGCGGATCGTCGAGACCCAGGGCGAGCACCCGATGCAGCACGCTCGCATGCTGCCGGACATCCAGAGCCGCGAGGTGAAAGCCGAACGTGTCGATGCGGCGCAGCAGCCGCTGCACGTGGAACAAGCCGGCGTTGGCACCCTTGTTGGCCTGGAGGCTGGCCGCGATGAGCTCGATATCGGCGCGCAACTGCCGTGCGCTCTCGTAGCCATTCGGGCGGCTGTCATAGGTGTGCCGCAGCCGCTCGCCGATCTGCGCCAGGAACACGCGGTAGGGCATCCGGTCGTGGCGCGCCGGAGTGATCGAACGCGCACCCGGCAGCAACGTCATGTACTCCTCGATGCGCTTCGCGAGCGCCGCCGAGATACTGACCCTGCTGGCGCTCTGCGACAGGCGCTGCGCCAGGAGCTGGCATTCGGAGAAGTACCTGTTGACGATGACCTGTTGATGCCGCGCCAGTGCCTCGCGAATGGATTTGGCGTGCACGTCCGGGTTGCCGTCCATGTCCCCGCCCACCCACGAGCCGAAGTGCAGCATCGTCGGCAACTGGATCGCCTCGGCGGACACGGCGTACAGCTTCGCCAGCGCCTGCGTGATCTCCTCATAGAACGCTGGCACTACGCGATACAGCACCTCGGTGAGATAGAACAGGATCTGCTCGCGCTCGTCGCCGACCGTGAGCCGCTCGCGCGGATGCTCCTCCGTCTGCCAGCCCGCGGTGATCTCGACACGAATGCTGCTCCAGATGTTGCGGACGTCCTGCGGAGTCAGCGTGGGATCGAGCCTGTCCAGCAGATGTTGGGCAATTCGCTGCTGCTTACGCAACAACGTGCGCCGGGTCGACTCGCTGGAGTGCGCGGCAAACACCGGCTCCATACGCACGCTCGCAAGGAGCTTGAGCACTTCCTGCAGTCCCAGACCGCGCGCCTTGAGGGTCGCCAGCGCGTCCTCGACGCCGCCCGGCTGCGGCCGCTGGGCATCGCTCAGGAAATACTGCCTTCGGCGCCGGATGCGATGCACCTTCTCGGCCAGATTGACGGCCTGGAACCAGGTTGAGAAGGCGCGTACGAGATCCCGCGCGATCGCCGGAGGCCGGCCGCGAAAGCGTGCCGCCAGCTCGGCCGCGGCATGCGCATCGCTGTCCCGCCGGCTGATGGCCGCGACGCGGTCCTGCTCGACCATCTCGAACAGCGCTTCACCGCCCTGCTCCCGGAGAACCTCGCCGACCACGGCGCCGAGGGCGTGCACGTCATCGCGCAGTGCCTCGTGTTTCGGCGGGAAATGTATGTCGCTGCGGCTCACGAAGCGCGCAATTATAACGATCCGTGGCCGATCCCGCTCATCCGGCGAGCAGCACGGCCTCGGCGCGCTCCAGCTCCTCCGGCTGGCCGTAGATGACCACGATATCCCCATCGCGCAGCACGGTCTCCCCGGATGGCTCGCGCCCAAGGATCCCCTGCCGGCGGATGCCGGTGAAGGCGACATGCACGCCCCGGCTGCGGACATCGCCCAGGGTCCTGCCGACGGACCAGGCCCCCGGGGGAATCACGATCGACTTCAGCTCCTCGCGATACTCATGGGTCTCATCGAGCGGACGGGCGTCGCCGCGGCGCACGATGTTTCTGAGCACCGCATACCGGTTATTGCGAATGTCGCCCAGGGTGCGCACCACCCGCGTCACGGGCACATGCAGGAGCATCAACACGTGAGAAACCAACATCAGGCTCGCTTCGAACGTCTCGGGTACGACGTCGGTGGCGCCTGCCTCCTGCAGCTCCTTGATGCGCGCGTCATCCTGGGTTCGCACCAGAACCGGAACCGCGGGCCGCAGGCGGCGGATGCTGCGCAGAATGGTCACGGAGGTCGACGGATCGGAGAAGCTGATGACCACCGCGCTGGCGTTGGCCAGTCCGGCAGTCGCGAGCATCTCTTCGTCGGAGGAATCCCCGAACAATACCGGATCCCCAGCCTGGCGCGCGGCCCGTATCCGAGCGGGATCCAGATCCAGTGCGATGTACTCGAACCCCTGCGACTCCAGCACGCGCGCCACATTCTGTCCCACACGCCCGAAGCCACACAGGACCACGTGCTCGCGAGCGGCGATCTCCCGGGTCGCGGCATCCTCCCGCTGGCTCGCTGTATCCGGGGGGCCGCTTTCGTGCAGTAGCCAGCGGGCCACCCGTTTGTTGTTGTTGAGGATCGCCGGGCTGAGCAGCATCGACAACCCGACCGCCACCAGCAACGGCTGCCCGGGCCCCTGCGGAATCAGTCCGGCCTGCAGCCCTATCGTGCACAACGCCACACCGAATTCCCCGCCGATCGAGATGACGATGCCGGTGCGCAGCGCCTTGAAGCGTGAGTTGGTGAACGGCCGCGTCACCAGCGCGGCGACCGCCATCTTGATCAGCACGACCCCGAGCAGCATCGCCGAGACGAGCCCGACGTGCGCCACCAGCAGGCGCACATCGAGCAGCATGCCTACGGAGATGAAGAAAATGCCGAGCAGGATGTCGCGGAACGGGCGGATGACCGCTTCGATCTGGTGCCGGTACTCGGTCTCCGCGAGCATCATGCCCGACAGGAACGCCCCGAGAGCGAGCGACAGTCCCGCGAAACGCGATACCCAACCCGAGCCCAGCACCACCAGCAGTACGGTGAGCGTGAACAGCTCGCGCAGGCGGCTGTGCGCGATCTCATGGAAGAGCGGCCGCAACAGCCAGCGTCCCGCAGCCAACACGACGACCACGGCGAGCACGCCGCCGATCACTGCGACGGCCATCTCTCTGAAGCTGAAGTGATGGTCGCCCGCTGCCAGGGCCGAGGCGAGCGCCAGAAAGGGGACGAAGGCCAGGTCCTGGAACAGCAGCATGCTGAATGCGAGCCGCCCGTGCGTCCGATTCAGCTCCGCACGCTCGGTGAGCTGGTGCAGGATGATCGTGGTCGAGCTCATGGACAGGGCTCCACCGACGACGATCGCCGGAAGCCACTCCAAGCCGAAGAGTCGCGCGATCAGCGCGAACACCACGGTCGTGCCGCCCACCTGCGCCGCACCCAGGCCGAGCACTTCGGCACGCATGGCGATCATGCGCGGCAGCGAGAACTCCAGCCCCAGGGTGAACAGCAGAAACACGACGCCCAGCTCGGCCAGCAGGCGCGTGGTGTCGGAGTCCGATACGACGCCCAGCGCATGCGGCCCCAGCGCCAGGCCCACCAGCAGATAGCCCATCATCGCCGGCAGCCCGAGCCGGCGAACCAGCGTCACCACGAAAACGGCGGCGGCGAGGAGGATCAGGACCTGGGAGAGCGGCTCGACCATCGGCGGCGCAAACTTGTTTCGGCCTGGGCGGTTGCGGCCAGGTCGAACTTAGACTGCGACGGGTGTCGCGCGCAATGCCGGAGGCATCGACGGGAATCCCGGAGGGATCGACGGGAATCCCGGAGGGATCGACGGGAAGCGGAGCGTCGTCCACCGGAGCGTCGTCCACCGGAGCGTCGTCCACCGGAGCGTCGTCCACCGGAGCGTCGTCCACCGGAGCGTCGCCCACCCGGAGGCGTCGGCAATCCTCAGCGCGTGTAGAAGGCTAC
>Ga0207707_10000037_pt1 | contig 144937 bp, 119 predicted proteins | sample KBSC83BmetaG_FD_184336 | JGI IMG/M metagenome (GOLD analysis project Ga0207707, IMG submission 184336) | Corn rhizosphere microbial communities from Kellogg Biological Station, Michigan, USA - KBS C8-3B metaG (SPAdes) (version 2) | ecosystem: Host-associated > Plants > Roots > Rhizosphere ... | reverse complement strand
CTAGCGTGAAACTGAAACTCCACGCTGCTAAAGCAGGTGGTATCTCCTGGTTCTCTTTTGCCGTGAGCGCTAGCGTGAAACTGAAACTCCACGCTGCTAAAGCAGGTGGTATCTCCTGGCTCTCTTTTGCCGTGAGCGCTAGCGTGAAACTGAAACTCCACACTGCTAAAGCAGGTGGTATCCCTCCGGTTCTCTTTTGCGGTGAGCGGTAGCGTGAAACTGAAACTCCACGCTGCTAAAGCAGGTGGTATCTCCCCGGTTCTCTTTTGCGGTGAGCGGTAGCGATCGACTGAAACTCCACGCTGCTAAAGCAGTCTTCGGTCACGACAAGCTGAAGCGTATCGGACATTTTGTTAAACTGCGCCGCGATGGCAAGAGCGGTTGCGGCAGTACCGGAGCGAGACTCCAGCTGGTTGGCCAAAATCACCTCACGAGTTCGCGTTGAAGCGCCGTCTCGCGCTGAATGGATTGGTGCCGCAATCACGACGCTGCTCCTCATCGTTTCTTTTCCCAACTTCAACCTGCCTCTTCTCGCCTGGATTGCTCTCGCTCCGTTACTTTTCACAATCTCACGTCGACCCAGGACCTTTAGCGCTTTTGTTCTGGGCTGGTTCACTGGAACGCTGTTCTTCTACTCCACGTGTTATTGGCTGACGTATTCAATGATTCACTATGGCGGCCTTCCAACCTGGTTCGCTTATTTGCTGCTGTTTCCGGGCGCCATCGTTGTCGGTTTGTTTCCAGGCTTGGCCATATTGGCAACGGCATGCAGCCTTCAGCGATGGCCGAGTAAGGCTCTGTTTCTCACGCCTTTCTTTTGGGTCGCTGGCGAGTGGCTTCGGCTGGAACTCACAGGCCAGCTGTGGAATGCACTGGGTTATTCACAGGCTGAGATGTTTGGCGGAATCGTGACCCTGCCTGCTCGTTTTGGTGGTGTTTATGCAATCAGTTTTCTGATCGTACTCGTCAATTGTGCCATCGCATTTATTGCGCGGCAGCGTACGTTACGCTCGCTGGTCGTCGGCTTAGTATTGCTCGTAGTCCCTCCTCTTTCCGTCTTTGTATCTGAACATGCTGTTCATCATCGGTCTATACCGCGCAATTATCTGCACGTCGTCGCAGTTCAACCGAACGTCCCGATGACTCCAGTCAAATCAACTGAGGAGTCACAACAACTACTCGAGCGACATCTGCAGCTAAGCGCGCAGGGTCTACAACAACTTCCCGCTGACTCGATTCCACGCCTGGTCATTTGGCCCGAGTCGCCAATGAACTTCACCTACGGCACTGACAAGAACCTTCAACAGCTAATCTCAAAATTCACGCGCGACAATCACACATCTCTGCTTTTGAATTCACTCGAAGTCGCTCCAAATGACGGCGACTACAATTCTGCGCTGCTCATAAATGAAGAAGGTCAGCTGATTGCTCAGTATGATAAGATTCGCCTGATGCCTTTTGGCGAATATGTGCCGCTCCCACAATGGTTGGGAGGCTCTTTGATATCAGGCCTCGTTGGTGACTTTACGCCGGGCACGAAGTACACATTGATGCCGATTGCCCGAAAGCACGCGGGAACCTTCATCTGCATTGAGTCGGCATATCCATGGATCGCTCGACGGCTGACCGATGAAGGAGCGGATCTTCTAATCAACATTTCTAACGATGGTTATCTCGGTCCAACCGCGGTAATGCATCAACATCTGGAGAACGTGATCCTTCGTGCTGTCGAAAACGGACGACCGTTGTTGCGAGTTACGAACAGCGGGCTGTCGGCAAAGATCAGACCCGACGGTCTTGTTGAAGACGTAACCCGCGGTTTCGAACCTACAGTTCGCGTTTGGGAGATAAGCGATGAAAGGACTGTGACCTTCTATTCAAAATATGGGGACGTCTTCGTTGCGGTGTGTACGATATTGACAGGACTCGCATTAGTGACACTAGTTTTTAGTAGAAAAAGGATTAGCAATTTAAGATGACGGAAACTTTATCGATTCAGGAATTGAGAACGAAGTTTGACGACCTCAAACTGCGAGTTGAACAACTCGGGAGGTTTCTTTGATGTCCCCGCATGCCGGGAAGAACTAAGTCGTATCGAGACGCAGGCTTCAGCGCCAGACTTTTGGAGCGATCAGGAAGCCGCGCAGAAACTTTTACAAGAGCGAAGTCGTCTGGAAAGAAAGATAGATCGTCAGGAGCATTTTTCGTCGCAGATTGAAGACGCTCAGGTGCTCTTTGAGTTTGCTGAGGAAGACGAGAACTCGATCAAAGAACTCGCCACTCTGCTCGAGCATCTCGAACACGATGTCGGTCAGGCAGAAACGGAAATGCTGCTGGCCGGCGAAAATGATCGACGTAACGCTATTTGTACGATTCATCCGGGCGCCGGAGGTACCGAGTCTCAGGATTGGGCCGAGATGCTCCTGCGCATGTATCTCAAGTGGGCTGAACAACGAGGATTCAAGACTGAAGTTCTCGAATATCAACCAGGCGAGGAAGCTGGACTGAAAAGCGTAACGTTCAGAGTTGAAGGCGAGTATGCTTACGGGCTACTAGCGGCTGAAGCCGGTGTTCACCGATTGGTTCGAATTTCGCCCTTTGATCAAGCGGCCCGCCGACATACGTCTTTTGCTTCCCTCTTTGTCTATCCCGAAATCGACGAAGACATCGAAGTAGATATCCAGGACAAAGACCTGCGCATCGATACGTACCGGGCTACTGGAGCAGGTGGACAACATATCAATACGACGGATTCTGCCGTACGTATCACTCATATCCCGACCGGCATCGTTGTCTCCTGTCAAAACCAACGATCACAACACCAGAATCGTGCCGTGGCCATGCAGGTTTTGAGATCCCGTCTTTACGAGCTTGAACTCGAAAAACGACGGGCGGAAACAGCCGAACTCGAAGCCAATAAGGCTGACATTTCCTTCGGCTCACAGATTCGAAGTTATGTGCTCGCGCCTTATCAACTCGTTAAAGACACCCGCACAAAGTTGGAAAAAGGAAATGTTGACGCAGTCTTAAGTGGCGACATCGACGACTTCATTACCAACTACTTGTTGACTAAGAAAGCTTCTTAGTTGTCTCCAATTTCGTTCGATAGGTGCGCGTAGACACCAGAGCGCACGGAGCAAAAGATGGCTACTACGCAAATCGAAGAGAAGCCACGGATACTGACACCACGGGTTGGTCGTCACAGCGAGATACTCGCCATCCTCCTTCTTGCTGTGGGCTTGCTCCTGGCGTTGTGCTTGATCTCGGCCGCGTTCTATCCAAACGATCCATCCTGGAACTCGGTCGGCCAAACGGAAACACACAATTGGGCCGGAACAATTGGAGCAAACGTAGCGGCGACGGTTTTCCAATTGATTGGTCTGGCGGGTTACTTACTACCTTTACTTTTGTTTGCTGCTGCCTGGCGTCGTTTTCGGTCTGCGAGGATTCAAAGTGCGCTGACTCGAATCGTTGGGTTAATCGTCCTTGTGATAGCCGCGTCAGGCCTGCTTTCAATTTTGCATCTACGGCCACTCTTTGACGCCAGCGTTCAACCGGGTGGACTTCTCGGTGCCGTAGTCGCCCAGGGTCTCGCGAGCGGCCTCAACACGATCGGCGCAACGGTTGTGCTCATTGCAATTGCCGCCACTGGTATTCTGTTAGCAACGAACATCTCTTTTATTCGTCTGTATACACTCATCGCGGAAGCGGTCTCAACACGCTTCGCATTCGTCAGCGCAATTCCTGAGCGCTTCAAAACGTGGCGAGCTAATCGACGCGAACAAGCGCAACTCCGAAAAGAGACTAAGGCCGCGATCAAGGCTGAACGTGATTCGGCTAAGAGTCAGTTGAAACAAACGTTGAATTTGTCACCCGCCGAACGCGTCGCCGATTTCATGAAGGAAAGTGTTCCGACGACTGAAACAACTACCCAGGTGATACGCGGCGATGTTGGAGGCGAACCCGTCGCGTCAGTGGCGGTGCAGGCAGCCGGGGCAGGAGCCGGTGCAGCCGTAGGAGCAAGTGCAGGCGCGCTTGGCAGGGCGACGATTGTTACCGGTCGATCGGGCAGGCGTTCGATTTTTCCCGGACCGGAAGGCGAGGCAGTCGCTGATCTTGAGGACATGGTTAAAGGCGCTTCAGTACTTCGCACAAAGGTTGAAGCACCCGCCACAGGAAAGTTACCGTTCGATGCTTCTCGGAAGGTCAACTACACCGACTACTCACTCCCGCCGCTCGAGTTCTTAAACGAAGCTCCCCCGCATAGTGAACAAGCAGATGCCGAACTATTGGGGCTTGCGACGCGTCTCGCTGAGAAGTGCAAAGAGTTCAACGTCACGGGACAAATCAAACACATTTGTCCCGGCCCGGTAGTAACAACTTATGAGTTCAAACCCGATCCGGGAGTGAAATACTCAAGAGTTGTTTCGCTCGTCGATGACCTTTGTCTCGCGCTCAAGGCCGAATCGATTCGCATAGATCGCATGCCCGGCAAACCTCACGTCGGAATCGAAGTTCCGAACCCTCGTCGAGAAACAATCTTTCTTCGCGAAGTGATCGAGTCTCGTGCCTTCAGGGAATCACCTTCCAAACTCACGATCGCATTAGGCAAAACAATCGACGGTCTCAACTACATTGCCGATCTCGCCAAGATGCCGCACCTGCTGATCGCCGGCACTACAGGCTCAGGTAAATCCGTCGGCGTGAATTCACTGATCGTTTCGATTCTTTATCGCGCAAGACCTGACGAAGTTAAGTTCATTTTGATCGATCCAAAGCGGCTGGAGCTCGGTCTGTATGAAGATATTCCGCACCTGGCTGCACCGATAATTGTCGATCCAAAACTCGCGTCCCGGTCTCTTAAATGGGCTGTGGGTGAAATGGAACGGCGTTATCGTGACCTTGCCGGATGGGGTGTCCGGAACATCGACGGCTACAACAGCGAAATTTTGCGACGCAATCTGATCAAGGAATACGATGATAACGGCGAGCCCTGGAAGCCATTGCCCTACATTGTCATCATTATCGACGAACTCGCAGACCTCATGATGACCTCAGGCCGCGAGGTTGAAGAGTCAATCACCCGCCTGGCCCAAATGGCACGTGCGGTCGGTATTCACCTCGTGTTAGCAACACAACGACCATCGGTGGATGTCATCACCGGCTTGATCAAGGCGAACTTCCCTTCCCGTATCTCGTTTCGAGTGTCTTCCAAGATCGATTCGCGCACGATCATTGATACCAACGGAGCCGAACAATTATTGGGCAGGGGCGATATGTTGTTCCTGCCGCCGGGAACTTCCCGACTCATTCGTGTTCACGGCGCTTATATCGACGAAACCGAAATCAGTCGAATCGTCAATCACATCAAAGCCCAGGGTCCGCCCGCTTATGACGAGACGATCACGCAATCTGACGAGGAAGCTCTTGGGCTCGAAGCGACTGACGGCGAACATGACGAACTGTTTGAAGAAGCTCTCCAGATCTGCGTGGAGATGAAGCGTGCATCTACTTCAGTTCTTCAGCGCCGTTTGCGCATAGGTTATGGAAGAGCAGCGGCAATTCTCGACGTGATGGAACGCGAGGGTCTGATTGGCGCGGCTGATGGTTCCCGTCCGCGTCCCGTGATGGGACGCGCCTACGAAATGGTTGCGGACTGGGACGAGATGGGTGTGGCTGCCGAAGAGTAAAACCGGTCTTTGACCTTTGGTCTTTCGTCTTTTTTAATCAACGCTCAAAACTGATGGAATTCATTTACGCCTAAAGGCCAACGACCGAAGACCAAGTCTGTCCGAAACACTTTTGCGAAAACTTCCACCTCAAACTGTGGAAAACTCTGTGGAGAAATTCCGTGTTAACGACGTAAGTTTTTGATTGAGTTAACTTTTTAGCAAATTGCACACATCAGCGGCGTGCGGATAAGTTGTTACCAAAGTTTGATTTGCCTTAAAAAGGCCGTCCACCGATTACGCAGAGTACACAGATTTATTCTGACAGATTCAGCGACGCTGCTGCTCTTTAAAAAAAGGGCGTAATCTGTGTAATCTGCGGATTGATGATCTTTACTGTTAGAGCCTTCCCGCCGTGTCCGAAATTCAACTCCGTCATCTTCGTTTCTCTGCCGTCGATATCTTCAACACCGCCTTGCGCAGCGTTGATGCACAAGAACTGACGCGACAGGCAATCGTCATTAGTGGAGGACAGATACGAGTCGGTAATGTTGAGCTCGACGCCAAGAAACCCATTTACATCGTCGCCATCGGCAAAGCAGCAGCCTCTATGTCGAGGGTTTTGAACGATACATTGCAGAACCGCATCCGCGGTGCCGTCCTCAGCTCTCACGACACTGCGATCAAACTCCCGCCGACATGGCAGAGGTTTAGAGGAGGACATCCTTTGCCAACTGGAGACAGCATCGCGGCCGCAAATGCAGCGTTGCGTCTAATGGATAAAGCTAACAGCGAAAAGGCCACTGTGATCTGCGCCATTTCAGGAGGCGGTTCCGCAATGTTCGAATCTCCTGTTGATGCAAGCATCTCACTGAAAGATTTGAGGGAGGCTAATCGCCTGTTGATTTCATGCGGAGCCACTATCGACGAGGTAAACACAGTTCGAAGGGCATTCTCAGCAGTGAAAGGAGGAAAACTCTCGGCCCACGCGCCGGAATCGCAATTCATCACGTTGATCATCTCCGATACAAACTCTGGTGACAATGCCAATGTGGCTTCCGGGCCAACCTGGCCGTTCCGTGAAGCTGCAACAGCGGAAATGATCGTTCGCAACTATCAGCTGGAGGCGAAGCTTCCCGCGAGCATCCTCAACGCCATAAGAAATTCGCATAATGCCGGCCACCTTGTGCCAAAAAATACTTCGCATGTGGTTCTTGCGGACAACGACACGGCTACGCGAACCGCGGCTGTACGGGCAAGGGAGCTCGGTTTTCGATCTGTAATGGCGGAAGACATCGTGGAACAACCAATTGAGGAAGGTTGTGAATTGTTACTGAGACGCACCGCATTTGAGTCTCCGCCAGTGTGTTTAATATCGGGCGGGGAGTTCTCTTGTCCCGTTCGAGGTAACGGTAAAGGCGGCCGAAACAGTGAAACAGTTCTGCGCTCATCAATGGGTATAGACGGGCTAGCCGATCATGTTGTGGTCTTGAGTGCCGGAAGTGATGGCATTGATGGCAATAGTCCGGCAGCAGGAGCGATTGCGGATGAGAATACAATTGCCAGAGCCAAGGTACTCGGAATGGACGCGTCTGACTTCCTGTCACGTAGTGATTCATTCCGATATTTCGACCGGCTGAAAGACGCCATTGTTACCGGGCCGACAGGAACAAACGTTCGCGACATCCGAATCGCGTTAAGAGCACCAAATCTCGGATAGCTTCTTAAGCGTCCCTCCGCGGCGCCCACTTGCCAATCACTTTCGCGCGTACGACAGGCTGTCAGCCTGTCGTCGCTACGTTTAAATTTAGGTGTAATCAACGGAAACCGCGACAGGCTAACAGCCTGTCGTACTCAGATTAGGATGCACGGGAAACTACCGAATCTTGACTCTGTACCTTCCAACAGCATATAAACGTTTCGCCAGTTAATTGCCGCGCTTCGCTGGTTAGAATCCCTCTTGGAGTCCCAGATATTGTCTACACAAGTTAATCCCGAAGAAAACATCACCGCGCAGCGACCTTCGCTTACTTTCGCGGAACTAATTAAAGAGCTGCAACAACTGAACGCTCCGCCAACTCTGGAACAAATCAGTTCCTGGCTTGCGACTGTTGAGATCACCGAGAGCGACCTTCAGCCTTACCTGGGTTTTAAGGAGGGCAACTACTGGCGCCATCGAGTGTGTCGAAACCAGTCCGTCGAGATGTTGATTATTTGCTGGCGACCGGGACAACGAACACCCATTCACGATCACAACGGTTCACATGGAGTCGTCAAAGTTCAGAGAGGATTAATGTGGGAAACTATGTTCAGCTTTGATGACGAGCGAGGACTCCGCTACAAGTCTGCGCGTGAATGTCCAACGGGAGAAGTCACTGGGGCCGGTGTTCCGGATATTCACCAACTGGGCAACCCTGATGTTAGCGGACAGGACCTCATCACAGTCCACGTATATGCACCTCCGCTCGGCGTGTTGAAGACTTATAAGGTGGGTAGTCCAACCATAGATCTGTACACGCCAAATGACTTTCCTACCGACTAGGTTTTCAGTCTTGATTTTCGAGCCTCGGTCTTCACACTACATCTTCGTTTCATGCCTTGTCGTCATTCTTTCTTTGGTTACGGGCTGTGATCGGCGCGCCGAAACCGAAAACGAGTTGCACGTCGCAGCAGCAGCCGACCTGATTCCTGCCTTTGAAGAAATCGGCAGGGCATTCGAATCAACACACAAAACCAAGGTGGTGTTCAGCTTTGGCTCGACTGGATTGCTAAGTCGTCAAATCGAGAACGGTGCACCGATGGACGTCTTTGCGGCGGCCAGCATCGACTTCATAAATCAACTTGAACAGAAGGACCTGATAGTTCCCGAGACCAAAGCTATCTACGCACGTGGCCGCATTACATTGTGGGTACCGAAGAGTAGCTCCTTGAAAACTGAGAAGGTCACTGACTTGACGCGAAGTGAGGTGAAACGAATAGCGATTGCGAACCCCGACCACGCACCTTACGGAAAGGCGGCGCAGGAGGCTTTACAGAATGCCGGCGTTTGGGAACAGGTGAAACCAAAGCTCGTGTACGGAGACAACATTCGTCAGACACTGCAGTTTGCGGAGACTGGGAATGTCGATGTAGCAATAGTCGCACTATCGCTCAGTAAGGAAAGCGATGGGCAATGGACACTGATTCCGCAGGAACTTCACAATCCGATCGATCAGGGTCTTGCGGTGATCAAAGGAACTAAGAATGAAAAAGCAGCTCGTGAATTTGCGTCCTTCGTTAGCGGATCACAGGGCCAAGCCATATTGGCGAAATATGGGTTCGAGCAGGTGAAGTGAATTTGGTCTTTGAGCTTTGGACTTTGTGCCTGGTGCTTGATTTTTGTTCGTTGCAGTTTCGTTCTCTTCACTCTCCAACATTATCCTGTTCATTCTCTAATCCTGTCGATTCATTCAACGAATTTCGACAGAGTCATAGTCTTTCCATCCATCACCACTGTGATCATCCCGCAGTTACCAGTCGTCAATACCTGGGCTCCATTCGCCAACCACCGTTCAACCACTTCTCTGTGCGGGTGTCCAAACATCGACTTCTGACCAACTGAAATAATCGCGTACTTTGGAGCGGTTGCTTTCACAAACGCTTCGATGGATGAGGTGCGACTTCCGTGATGTGGAACTTTGACGATGTCCGCGTGCAAGTCTGTGTTCGAATTCAGTATTTGTTCTTCGGCTTGTTTTTCGATATCCCCCGTGAAAAGGATCGAGTTTTCACCAAACGTTAATTGAAGCACGACTGAATCGTTGTTGGCTGAACTCGCGCCTGGGTCATTCGAGGCATAAGGCCACAGAACGTTAAGGGTCACGCTGGAAAAGTGTAGGCGATCGCCCGCTTGAATCGTCTCAACGTGTGTCTTCATCGCGCTTAAGGTTTGAGCAAACTTTGCATACTCAGGATCTTTGCCGGGAGTGCGAGCTACGAGTGCGCTCGTAACCGCGAAGTTTCTGATGACATCGTTCAGACCGTCGATGTGATCAGCATCCGCATGTGTAGCCAACACATAGTCAACTCTGTCTAAGCCTCGCCACCAAAGATGCTCTGAAACGACTGTCTCACCAATACTACGGAGGTCGCGATCAAGGGATTCTGACTGGTCATTGGAAAACGGTTTGAAGAAGAGAGGCTTGCCACCTCCGTCAATCAATAACGTTGTGCCATCGGGCATGGTTATCAGGGCCGAATCACCTTGTCCAACATCCAAAAACTCGATGCGCAACCTTCCATCCGGCCTCGCGGAACTGAACGGATGAAGGACGACAACGCCGAATAACAGGATCTGCAGACCGATTAACGTCCAAACAGCGGCCGATGAATGAGTTCTTTTAAGCCTCGGCGCGTGCAAGGGCCGCCACTTCGACAATATGTTCACCAGTAAAACCAACGGTCCGCAATACAGCACATAGATGGATGCGGACCAACCTGTATATTCAGGTAACCTAAAAGATGCTATATGCAGCGATGAGAACGGCTCAACACTATGGATCATCACCCAACTGATCAGATTTGCCAGTTGAATTAGTGGTGTTGCCAGCGTGATGCTGACTTGCGCGATTAACACTGCAAACAACGCGACTAAGCCTAAGGCCGCGATAAGAATACTGACCCCAATGTTCAGTATTAACGCCGATATCGCCACCCGATGAAAGTAGATGATTAGTAGCGGCAACAAAACCAACTGCACAGCTAAAGAAACTACGATTGCGTTGAAGGTATAACTGCACAGGCGTTGTAATGAGTTTCTTTCCAGCCAAACCGCGATTGGTGTTTTGAACAAACGATAACTATGGGGCGATTTTTCCAAATGCGTGCGCCATTCCTTGTCATTCCAGTAAAGTGCTTCGCAGAATGTCCTTACGAACTGAGAACAGTTTGCCGGGTAAGGCGATGATCGCGTCGGGCGCCACGCACCAATCGCTCGAAGGTTCTGGAGCAAGGGCCATGCAATTGTCACGATCGCGAATACTGAAAGAAAGGTCAGCTGTAAAGAAGGATCAAAAAGATCGCTTGGTTTGTTTACAAGAATAATGAGTCCGGCAGCACCGAGGGCGTTTAGAGCTCCTGCCGATCGAAAAAGAACTCCACCAAAAGAGACGATCGTAAACATCACAGCTGCCCGAACTACCGAGGTTTCGGCCCCGACTGCGATGCTGTACCCCCACACGACTGCATTTGAAATTACAAAGTGAAAGATTCTTCGTCTGGTAAAACGCCGAACCATTAGGACAGCAAGTCCGCCAATAAAACTGATGTGCAAGCCGCTGATAACGAGGACGTGGAACGTTCCACCTTCTCGAAAGCGTTCGACAGTGCTTCTGGAAAGATTGTGTCGATTGCCAAGCAGTGCCGCATCGAGCACTCCGGCTGTTTCTGGTGAGAATCGCTCGTCAATTGTCTGTTGGATCACTTCTCGCCAGCGGTAGAGCAACGCTCTGATCCAAAAGACGGATGTCTCATCGAGACGGACTATTGCAGTAGGCTGTTTGATTACCCCCGATGCGTCGAAGCCTTTGCGATCTAGATATTCAGTGAAAGTTGAGACTCCGGGATTTCGAAATTGGTCTGCCCGATTGAGGATTGCCTTCACGCGAATCCGAGTCCCGTAGTGAAGCTGAAGACTTTGATATAGCTGTCGGTCGGTTGCTGTCTTAAACAACGCGGACAGGGCTACAGAACCTTTTACTTGACCTTCAAAGGTTTCGCTGGAGATTTCTTGCAGTCGCAGAACTAAATACACTCGATCAGTGCTCAATTCCGGTGGCTGTTCAAGCACTCCTGTTAACAAAGCAGGCTGACGGTCATCGAGGCATCCGTTTGCGTGTAGTTGTTTTAAAGAGTTCGAAGGTAGTGGCTGCTTTTCAATAACCGAGAGTGCCTGGCCGGCAAAAAAGAACGAAGCAAGGAGAAAGAACCCTGCATATTGATATTTGCTCCTGGCGAATGCAGTCAGCACCAGTAACGAGCTCAACGCACATGACGCGATAGCGAAGAAGCTTCGAGTCGATACAAAGCTCGCGGTCGTTATACCGGCAACATAAGCCAATGACAGTTGAAAGAGGGGATAATGACTGAAGAGTCGCCTGTGAGGATTGTTGTTCATTGCTGTCGTGAGTGACAGCTGTTTACGTGAAGTGGGTATTCAATAGCACGGCCCCAATCTCAAGATCAAGACATCCGCAGATTACGCGGATTTCTTTAATGTCCGACGAACTTTAGGTTGTCGATCGTGAGGTTAAGATCCTCCGTAAAGTTGCCGGGCCTGAAAAACTCGAATCGACAACCTAAAGTTCGTCGGACATTAAAGAAATCTGTGTAATCTGCGTAATCTGCGGATTGTCACGCCATGATTAAGTGCACGACCGTTTCCACATGATGCGTTTGTGGGAACATGTCGAAACCACAAAGCGATTCAATACTGAAACCACCCGCAACAAGCTTTTTCAAATCGCGAGCAAGCGTTGCCGGATCACATGAGACATAGCAGATTCTGGAGGGTTGGAGATCCAGAATTCCTTTGATCACAGCCGACTCAGCACCAGCGCGTGGTGGGTCAAGCAAAACGAAGTCGACGCGCTTATTTTTGCTCGCGACTGAACGAATCCAATCAGCGACCGTTGCAGTGACCACACTCACATTTTCGAGTCCTGCGCTTTCAACATTCTCTCGCGCAAATCGAGTCGCTGTTGCATTCGCCTCAACCGCAGTAACTCTCTTGAATCGACGTCCAAGTGGCAAGGCAAATAAACCCACACCGCTGTAAAGATCCAAAGCTGTTTCGCCGGCACCGTCCGCCAGGGCGTATTTCAGAAATTGAGGAAGCAGCTCCTGGTTTACTTGAAAGAAGGCTTCAGCATTGTAACGATACAACTCGCCAGCAACGCTCAATGTCAATTCGTTTGTTTGAAAGGCCCCAAAACCAGGCGCGAGAGAGACGCCGCCCGGACCACTCACAACATCGAGGTGCTTCAACTCTGTTGGGCGGTCACTGCTTCGCACCCGTTCCAATGTCGTTTGTAATTGCGGTACAAGCACTGCGCAATCGGCGACATCGCACACGCGTCGTGACCCACGCTCGTAGTAACCAACCGTTTGTAATTGGGGATCGATTTGCCAGGTCGCACGCGTGCGGTAACGCCACTGATTCGGCGAAGGAACGACGTTAAATGCAGGTGTGTCCAGTTTAGCGATGCGTTGAAGACAGTCTTTGATGATGTCAGCTTTAGCGTTCAACTGCGCTTCATAAGTCAGCTGCTGGAAATCGCAGCCACCACACCTGCCAAAATACGGACAAGGCGGCTCGATGCGATCGGGCCCCGCCTTAATTACTTCGGTTACCGAAGCAAACATCAAATTTCCCTGCTCGCGATCTATCCTCACGCGAACACGATCACCTGACGCCGCTAGTGAAACAAAGATGGTTTTACCATCCGCATGAGCGAGGCCGACCCCACCAGGAAGAATGCGTTCGATATCGACAAGCATTTTGTTTGCGCAGAAGAGTTCCAATCCGTCCAGTGGGTGCTATAAATAAAACAAGCTCAACCGCGGCACGGCGTTTTGTTCGCGTAAGCGCTTCAGCAGCAGGTTGTCCAATGTTTGCTTGTAAACCACCGGGTCCATGTGACCTTTATAGGGCTTGAATTGCGCCTTCAATTCCTTCATCGCGGTTGCAACTGTCTCAGAAGGAGTACTCGCCAACAGTGCGTCGTTGAGCATTCGCTCCAAAGCGGTTAGTGAGTCTTCCAACTTCCTGGTGTTTGCGTTAGCGTCTGTATCGAACTCTGTTTCAAGATCCTTCAACAACTCCGACGCACGGGCTAATGCTTCACTGAATGTATCGGAGCCATTTTGTGCGCGTGCCGCAGCGAGGTGTTCCAGCATCTTTTGAGACTGCTGCAAATGTTCCCGGACTCTGATCGACGTGAAGGGGGTCTTGTCGGCATCGACTTCGACGGTTGTAGTTGGATTTGCTCCTACTCTTGACTCAAGCCATTCAGCGTACTGCGCCTCAATTTCTTCCTGACAATAGACCAAAGAGTGAACTGATCTTTTGCGGTTCTTAGCCTCGTGGGAATTAAATGCTCTCTCGATTCCGCGCAATACAATGTGGAGAGGTATGCCAGCTTGCTTCCAGGTTTCCATCAATGCCCAATCGATCGGGCTCAGAAACAGATGCTTAGCTCGGCGTCGAACAAACGCGTCTTCAATTTCGGTGAAGTAGTTGTAATAGTTCACGGTGGCTGGTCATTTAGGTCCTATGGTTTGAATCGTGTCCTCTCATAAATCAACCGCAACCCTTCGAGGGTCAACGTGTCATCTACCTTCTCAATGTACCTGGACCCCGTTGCTATGAGAGACGCGAGACCGCCGGTGGCGATAATCGCTGGAGTGACGCCCATCTCTTCAATTACTTTTTCCAATACTCCGTCAACCAAACCTGCATAGCCGTAATAAAGACCCGACTGCATGGCTGTCACTGTCGATGAACCAATTACTTTCTCCGGTCGTTTGATGTCGACCCGCGGCAATTTCGCGGTACGCGAGAACAATGCCTCGGAGGAGATCATAATTCCCGGAGTAATCAAGCCGCCAACATACTCGCCCGCGCCGTTTATAACGTTGAAAGTTGTCGCGGTTCCGAAATCAACTACGACGCACGGCTTACCATGCCGATGAATTGCGGCGATCGCATCTACAATTCTATCCGCTCCTACATCCGCAGAGGGCTCATACAAAATTTTCAAACCGGTGTCGGTGGTGTGATCGACGAAGAGCGGCGTCAGGTCAAAGTAGACCTCTGACATTCTGCGCAAGGTGTAGTTGAGTGGCGGCACGACTGAAGCTATCGCAATAGCTTCGATGTCTTTGAAATCAAGGTGCGCGAGCTCAAACAAATTTCGAGCATGCACGCCGTACTCATCTTTAGTCCGTGACGGCGCGGTTGTTAGTCTCCAATGCGCCAGCAACTCGTCGTCACGATATACACCCAGCGACGTATTCGTGTTGCCGACATCAATTACCAGAAGCATAAGCAGGCTCCTCTGTACTTTTTTCGCGGGTGAACAACTGTAGCTCAATCAAGTTCGCGGCCGTTGCCGGCCCGTTTTCTTGTCTTAAACGTTCACTTACGTCGCGTGCTCGCTGAGAATAGTTGGCCGCCGTAATCAATGCGTTAAGTTCCCGCACGACTCGTTCTGCTTTGTATTGATTACGGTAGAGTGTGCGGCTGGTTCCTAATCGCAAAGCGTGATCGGCATTGTCGAATTGATCAAAGGCAAAGGGAACGATGAGTGTAGGAGCACCCGCGAGCAACGCTTGAGACGTTGTGCCAACTCCGCCTGAATGCACAATCGCAGAAGCACGTGGAAGCAGTGACTGATACGGCGCGTAATCCACGGCGATGATTCCGTTTGGCAACTCAGTTGGCCGATTTCGTTCGTCGCCGATGAGCAGAATGGCTCGGTGACCGAGTTGTTGTGCCGCTTTGATGCTCTCCGCATAAAAGTCACGCGCAACCCAGACGGCAGTGGAGCCAAGCGTAAAAATAATCGGAGCTGGTCCGGCATTCAGAAAATCAACCAGTTCATGAGACATCGAATGTTCATGATGGCCGTCGTAAAAACAAAAGCCGGTCGCCTTCGCTTGTGGTGGCCAATCAGGCTGAGGTGGACCAAAAACCGGCGAGAACATTGCGAGTATCAAAGCGGGAGAGTGCTGGCCTTCGAAAGTCGGATTTCCGTAGTACGGAATACCCAATTCATCGCGAAATTTGTTGAAAGAGACGGCCCGATACTGACTCATCGTCGTATCAAGAAAGAATCTCATCGCGCGGGGTCCCAGAACACGCAGCCTCTTCGTCCAATGCCAAAACGGAGGCGCCGGAGGATCGTGTGCCGAAAAGAAAGACAACGGGGCAAGCACACTGGAGATCCATGGAATGCCTGTCTTGTATCCAACCAGGGGACCAGCGGGAGCAGCCGGATGCGTAACGAGCAAGTCTGCTCCCTCTGCGATTCTCAGCAGGTCAGAGTAGCTCTCCCGGATCGAGCCAAAGATGATCTCTTCGGTGAGAAACTTAATTCCCTTCCTCGGATCGAGGAGGCGGCTGATCAACTCTGGATCCTGATCTTTTGGTTGCGGGAAATCTGGTCTGACCGGTGCGAACTTCAGACCGGCATTCTGGACCTTCTCACGGTAGTAGTTCATCGTGGCGATCACTGGCTCATGACCACGCGCCTGGAGTTCGAGAGCAAGCGCCATGTAAGGGTGGAGATCCCCAAAGGAGCCGAACGTGCTTAGAATAATGCGTTTTTCAGAAGGCATTACTGATTGGTTCAACAATAGGTCGTATAGGTCATAGAGGTCCTATTCTGTCTCCGCTCTCACTTGAACTACGTCTCCCGCTCTAATTGTTTTGATCTCACCGCCTTCGATTTGCAAAAGTAGCCCTCCGTCCTTCTCCAGGCCTTTCGTGATTCCTGTTAGTATTTCATTGCCATTAGTCACTCTAACCAATTTGCCTTCACCGTAGGATGACCGGCTCATCCATTCCCCGATGATAAAACTCGCACCATCGGGTTCGTGCAGACTCGCGTATCTTCGAGTTAAAGCGCGTAATAATGCCTCAAGCACTTCATCTCGCTCAACGCCTCGAGGCCCTATCTCAGCGACCGAAACAGCCCGGCCAACCAACTCCTTTGGATAAGCCTCGCTCGTTAAATTAATACCAATCCCCAGCACGACTGCGCGCCCGTCCCTGGTTTCAATGACTTCGGCGAGGATGCCGCAGATTTTTCTTTCACCTGCAAGAAGATCGTTGGGCCATTTTATTTCCGTCTCCACTTCGCAAGCTTCCTGCAATGCGTCGCTTACGGCCACCGCGGCCATGAAAGTAATCAAGGGCCAGCGATCCTGGCTGATTTTTGGGCGAAGGAGAATGCTGAAGTAGAGTCCCGCGCCTTTCGGCGAGGTCCATGTTCTCTGTAGACGACCGCGGCCCGCAGTTTGCTCATTGGCGACAACAGCCGTTCCTTCTTCTGCTCCGCGGGAAGCCAACCGGGCTACTTCGTTGTTCGTGGAGGAGACAGATTCGAAGCGAAGGATCTTTGGTAGGAAAGAATTCATAGGCCGCGGCTGATTGTAAGCTTCAATAGGAATCTTTAACCAGCGCAGTCTCATAGGATCGCAGCATGGGTTTCTTGCGGAAATTCGAAACGTCATTGGCGCTACTCGCGCTTTTCGCCGGTGTAGTTTTCCTGCTGATGATGTGTCACTTGTCATTTGCATTCAACACAGTCTTCGGCATCGTCTTCCTTACACTCTTTTATGTTTATGTTCGCGGAAGACACAAGATCAATATTCCTGCGTCATTGCTTGTTTTGGTGTTTGCCGGGTTGCAGATCGACGCGCTGGGCAATCTTTTCGGAATGTACGGACAACAGGTCGGTCCCCTTAAGTATGATGAGTTCTCACACATGTTTGTACAGGCGTTGGTAACACCCAGTATTGTCTGGCTGGTCCAGCACGCGCTTGAGAAGTATGGCCATCACTTGCCTTTGAAGTTAACTGCCGTCTTTGCGGCCACTATGGTCTTCAGCCTTTCTGCGTTTTACGAGATTATCGAACTGTGGGATGAGCTGTATTTTCATCCACACCGCATCTGGGGACCACTGGATACAGCAACTGATCTTCAGTTTGATCTGTGTGGAATTGTAGTTGGGACGCTGTTGGCTTGCGCCTTGTTGCGTGTGAAGCAGGCTTCTCGATCCGTGTTGATTACGACTTAATTGACGGCGTGAATTAAAGGGCAGTTGGGAAGGGGGCAAGCGGACCCTGAGCGCGCCCCCGCAGATTCCAAGCCGCGAGCCATGAAGGGAGATCCAAAATCACCAGGGCCGGGCTTGAAATCTGCGGGGGCGCGCTCAGGGCCTTATTGGTCTTGTCTCATGTTTGGTCGCTTGCCCCCTTCCTGACTGCGCTTTTTTTGATGGTTCGTATTTGGCACGCTTGCCACTTCCGACTGCGGTTTCCTTTTGGATCGCCATGTTTCCTAGTTAGAGGCCTCTGCGATAACATGCGGGCCACTTGAACCTCTTAATGATCAACTGGTTTCCTATTCGACTCTCATTTGCGGTCGCAACGGCTGCCACGTTAATCGCTTTGATTGCCGGGTCCGGTTTAGCCTGGCTCCTCGCAAAGAAGCGATTTCCGGGTCGGAACCTTATCGACGCTCTGGTAACTCTGCCGCTGGTCCTGCCTCCCACAGTTCTCGGTTACTACTTACTCGTGTTGCTTGGTACACGATCCTCCGTCGGCGGATTTCTTTATTCGACATTTGGAATACGACTGACTTTCACGGTCACAGCTGCAATCATTGCCGCAACGATTCACGCACTTCCCCTGGTTACGAAAAGTCTGCGTGCTGCATTCGAAGGTGTCAGTACAGATCTCGAGTCCGCAGCGCGGACACTGGGACTGAACAATCGCCGCATCTTTTTTCGTGTAACACTGCCGCTTGCCTCTAAAGGCGTACTGGCCGCAACTGCACTGGCGTTCGCACGTGCGCTGGGTGACTTCGGTGTCACGATAATGATTGCGGGAAATATTCCGGGCAAGACACAAACTGCTTCGGTTGCGATTTACGATGCAGTACAGGCAGGACGTAACAACGAAGCGCTGGCCTTATCAGTCACCGTTTCAGTGATAGCGGTGTTCATGTTGTATTTGATTAATCGATTTGGAAGGGTGAGGTGGTGACTTAAAGAATCGAGAACACTGCTGAGATGATCAATCTGGAACTCAATAAGAAAGCAACAGGACTTGCGGTAGCACTGGCGCTACCGTTTGTGCTGCTTGGCTCGTCTATGTGGTTAATGGCGTCGCATTCAGATAATCCAGTAGCTCGTACGGAATTGTATGGATGCGCCGATCCCATGTATCACTACCTGGGCTTACCGTTAACTCACATCATATACGTCTTCAAGGCTAAGCGAACTTTGGAAACCAGCGACAATTGGTGGGCACTTCCAATGGTTGATGCGCTCTTCATCGCCCAATGGATCATTTGGGCCCAGTTTGCGGTACTTGTAGCCCGGGTGGTTAAGTGGATCCGAATCAGAAACTACGATAAGAATCCTCTGAACCTCGACTGACTCATCGAGTATCCCGGAAACACGTCTTTGAGATTTGTATTTCCCAAATGCCGGCTCGCGATTTCACCAAACACATCACGGAAGTCTGTCGTTAAAGCGAGGTCGCGACCTTCATAAAGCTGATCGCTTCTTAGGCCTGGCCATTGTCCATACACCTTACCGCCACGAACACCGTTGCCGACGACGAACATCGCATTCGCGTGACCGTGATCAGTGCCGCGATTGCCGTTCTCACGCACGGTCCTGCCAAACTCTGACATCGTCAGCAGCACAACATCGTCCATTCGCTGGCCCAGATCCTGGTAGAACGCCGCGATGGACGAACTGAAGTTGAGCAACAGATTGCCTAACTGACCGCGCGAGTTCCCTTCATTGACGTGAGTATCCCAACCACCAATGTCGGTGAATGCGACTTCCAATCCAACGCCTGCCTTGATCAGCTGTGCAATCTGCATTAGCGAATTGCCGAATGGATTCCGAGGATATTCTGCACCGTTTTCTGGTTTGTACTGAGCGGGATTAACTTGCTTCAGGTAATTTACGGCTTCGAATGTTTCTCTTCCCATCCCGGCCAATGAGTCGTTCACATTCCGCGCATAGATCTCTTCGAAGCCGCCCTGAACACTTGCCGAGGAGCTCCCGGCGCGAATTGTGAAGTCGGACAGATTGGAGATAGCAATGGCCGGCGCTCTTCCCTGGAGCACCCGAGGCATCGTTTGTGTGAAAGAGACCGCGCGGAAGAGAGACTTCTGTGGATCCGATTTCGTCTGCAGATAGCGATTCAGCCAGCCATCGCTTGTTGACTTCAAACCAGGCGTCGCTGATTCCATGTAGTCCTGAGCATCGAAATGTGAGCGCGTATTGTCAGGTGAACCGACGGCGTGAATGATCGCAAGTCGTTTCGAATCCCACAGAGGCTTGAATGCCTTGAACGACGGATGCAGCCCGAAGAAGCCATCAAGATTGATGGCCGCATCAGTATTACCCTCGGAAGGTTTGGGAATTGCGATTGATGGTCGCACGTCGTAGTAACTACTCTCACCAAAAGGCACGACCATGTTCAACCCATCAACGGCGCCTCGCTGAAAAATTGCAACGAGCGTCTTGCGCTTTCCACCGGTAAGTCGATTGCGCTCCTGACCCATTACTGCTCTTTGTAGAAACGAGGGGGTCGAGAGTGAAATGCCAATGCTCGCGAGAGCGATTCCACCTGATTGAATAAAGAATCTCCGATTCATTTTTTACCTCTTGCGCTCTTCTCTGCGTTTCTCTGCGTTCTCTGCGTCTCTGCGGTTTTGAAAGCTCTGCGCAGAGACGTACAGTGCTGAGGTACGCAGAGTCTTACTGCCTCTGAAATTCCGGCGTTCCTAATATCAAGCCAACAACTTTCGTCACAGGGTCGTTGATCGTTGCTTCCACACGCGGACGCTGTTGCTGCTGGCGTCCTCGTGGGACTCCACCTGGTGCTGGGCCTTCCATTTCACCCGGTGGAGATACGGGCACATCACGATCCATCTGTGATCGCGGAGCGGGCAACGATACGACGGCTTCCTTGTCCATTTGCTTCACCAGCGCCTCCTTAGTCGTCGCCGATACATCGCCCCCCAGAATCACGCGCAACGATTCGTTCATCACCTTTGCTGGATCTGTACCAGCAACGTTGGATAAGTTCACTCGTGTCCCCTGCACTCGGTTGCTCGCCAACGCCAGGCCAAAATTCATTCGCTCGAGCAACCCACCGGTGTTCACCCAACTCTCAGCCAGGTCTGAGTAACCATTCGGGGTTTGGAATCCATAGAGCGGTTCACCCATTCTCGCGATCCACTGATGAGTTGCAGGCCCGCCATTCGTATCAGCACCCAACGCTCTGATCGCGCTAACAACCAACTCGAAAGGCCGTTTGATCTTCGCTCGATACGCGCTGGCTGAATTGAATTCTGGCGAGAAGAAGATTGTCTTCAATGTTTCGCGAACGTCTCCATCGGACCTGGTAAACGTTGCGGCAACGCGTTCGACGAGTGCAGGCGATGGCTCATCAGAGACGAAGTGTCGAACGAGTTTCGTCGCAACAAACTTCGCCGTGGATGGATGATGCGCAAGAATGTCCAGCACCATCAGGCCATCTTTCATTCCGCCCCCCGCCGCAATCTTGTGACCCAGCACTGTCTTCTCGCCATCATCATGAGCTCGTGCGTTGAAGAAAAACGTTCCAGCACTTTTTCGCTCCGCTTCACCACCAAGCAAAGCATTTGCTGCTGCTGCTCCACCACGCGGTTGGAAAATCGTCCAGCCCGTGAAACATCTGGCAACTTCCTGGACGTCCTTCTGTGTATACCCACCATCTACACCCAGCGTGTGCAGCTCCATTAACTCGCGCGCGTAGTTCTCATTGATTCCTCGACGTTGTTGTCGGACTGGAGGTTGACGCATCATCGGATCCTGCATCGGGTTTCCTTCTCGACGCCTTTGCAGGTTAACCAACTCGGCGAGTAGACGTGGACGTCGCGTCGCCTGATTTTTGTTTGCGTTCGGCGACACGCTTTGAAAGTTATCGAGGTAGAAGAGCATTGCCGGACTCTTGGCTGTCGCCTCAAGCAAATCTGAGAACTTGCCCATTGCGTAAGGACGAATCGCGTCTCGATCATAGGATGGCAGCAACCATCTGTCCGCACCTTTGCCGGCAAACACATTGAAGTGGTTGGTCCAGAAATCAACCATCACTTCCTGGAGTTGCTTTTCACTGTAAACGGCTCTGAGAATTCGTGACGCTTGAAGCTCAGCCACGATTCGTTGCGGCTGCTGCAAACCATTCTCACGATAGTACTGCTGGATAACGGCGCGATACTTTTCATTGTCCAACGGATTACCTGCAGGCTGAGCCGGCTGATTTCCTTTGGCTTGATTCGCCGGCATCTCACCTGGTGCTGCGTTTGCGCCACCCTTGACCCGATTTTCCCGAGCCTCAGCTACGTCCGATGGCAATGCGCCGCGAGCTTGAAGTTGACGAAGGAGTTGTCCCGGTTGGGGAAACTTTTCGTAAAGTTCCGCGGTCGACATATTCAGGACCTGGAGCTCCTTGATCTTGTTCTCCACGACTGTGTCTGGAATCTTCTCGGGATTGAGTTGTTGATTGATGTAATTCTCTACACCCATCGCTTTGACGCGCTCAACGTCCCCAGGACGTGCTCCAAATCCAAGCCGGTTCAGGACGTGCACAATTCGTTGTCCTTCTGTCAGCTTCTTTGCTTTCGGGTCCCGGGCATTGTCAGCAAACGAAACGATCGACTGGCTCAGCAGTAGGACTATAGCCAGCCATGCAACCAGCGAACGAAGCACTTTGGTTCGGATTCTCATAATCAATACCGTGTTATTTTCGTGGATTCTGTGGAGACTCAGTCGGGGTCCCAGATTATCTTTTTCAACATCTCTTTAGACGCATGTTCAGGCCAATTGGTTTAAAAAACAGGACAGAAACATCCGCAGATTTCACGGAGCGAATCATTAGCGGCAACCAAACGGTTCCATCCTGAAAGGATGAACGTTAGTAGCCGTGGGCGAGCGGCTTTGCGCGAAGCCCACGGGTTAAAACAATTTGTAGTTCTGACCTTGAAAGGGTCAGACGATGAAAACGGTTGCACCCTTTCAGGGTCCGATCTTCTCTCTCATCTACCGTGGGCTTCGCGCAAAGCCGCTCGCCCACGGCTATTAACTTTCATCCTTTCAGGATGGTTCGGTTGCGGCCTAAATCGCGCTGCGTAATCTGCGGATACTTTAAGGCGTCGAGGGGGATTGGCTTGCTGGCTGGCTGCGACCCAGCGGCTTTGGATACGTCACAGGGCTGCGATTGCCCTCCTTATCCACGGCACGGACTCCAAAGAAGTAATTATCCTTAGACATCCCCTTCATCGTAAAACTCGTCACATTGCCAACCGCCTTCGAGTTTGTCCAAACGGGCGAAGTTGTATCGCGCCAGACAATCTCATATTCGGCGACGTCCGGTTCTTTGTTCGCATCCCACTTCAAATCAGTATCGTTTGAAAGCCGAGCAGTCAGAATGTTCACGTTCTGAGGGCGCGACGGAGCGAGCGCGAGCGTTGCCAAACATGCGGCATTGACTCGCGCCACATTCGCTATGTAAGCGAAGTCTACAAATTCAGGAAGATCTCCATACTGGATCCCATTTTCAACGCGCACATTCTGATGTTGATGTTTGTACTCCTCGTTAACTTCTGTAAATCTGACCGCAGGAAATCCTCGCTCGAGAAAAGGATTATGATCGCCGCCGCGTCCATATCGATCTCTCCGGTACACGAGCATCACTTTCATCTGGGGAACATAACTCTCGCCCATCTCTTTGATGAATCTCGCCAGTTGCCGCGACGCAGAATCATTCTCTCCGCCAACACTGCGACGAACAGTTGCCTCGGCTGGAGTTTCATTTGATGGCACTCCTTCTGAAAACACGCGGACAGTGCCTCTGTCTCGCACACCGTTTCCGCCCAGCGTGTTACCGATAATGTCGTTGGTAAACATTGCATCGATGTTGACGGTTTTCTGCTTTGCGTCTTCAGCATAGTGAGTCGCGCCGAGTAATCCCTGCTCTTCACCGGGTACAGTCATGAATACAATCGTTGCCTCAAACTTATACTTCGCCATTACCCGCGCCATTTCCAAAACCGCTGCTGTTCCCGAGGCGTCGTCGTTCGCTCCCGGCGCATCGCATTTCGCATCTGTTGGACTGCTGCACATCGAGTCGTAATGTCCACTCACAACGTAAATGCGACTAGCGGACTCTGGTTGAGTTCCCTTCAGTGTAGCAACGATGTTGGTGAGTATAGTGGGCTGTGGAACACGCGCCGCTTTGGGCTGTTCGAATGATTGCTTCTCGACAGTCATTCGTCCGTCCGATGCTTCGGCGGCTTTCAAGAACTCCGCATAGAGCCAATCACGCGCGGCGCCGATACCGCGCTTCGGATCGTTCTGTTCGGATAGAGTGTTGCGCGTGCCGAACGAAACGAGTTGTCGAATAGTGCGCTCAATGTTTTTCGCATCAATCTCACGAACGATGTTAGTGACGATGCGATTACGACTTTGCGCCGATCTTCGCAAGCTGGTTTGTGCGTTTGAGTTTGTGTTTAAGACTAAGGAAATGAGTAACAGAGCAAGCAGGCAGAATCGTCTCATGGTTATTGTCAATACTCTCTCGTCCCTCGATCGGCAGCTTCCTTATACGCGGGACTAAAAGTTCGAGTTGTGTTCTCAGTCACACTTGGAACCGGTTCATATCTTGGAGGCAATTGTTGAATCTGAGCGCGAGAATTCAGGGAAGGTTGCGGTGGCTGTTGCGTCGCAATCACTTCGCGTTGCAGGGTGAGGAGCTTAGTCAGGAAACGAATTAGCAAGCCCGTACAACCGAACAAAGTTGCCACTGCAAATAACACCATCCATACGAGCGCTACAGGAGGAACGCCCTGGCGTGCAAGCTCACCCGCGCCCGCGATGATGATACCGAGCCCGGCGACGATTGTGAGACCGAGGACGATACTGGGGATGGCCAATCTTACCGGTGCAACCGAGACGAATTGCGGTGTCGTTGGCACTGACAGGTTGGCACCGCAGCGATTGCAATACTTAAGCTCGACCGTAATCTCGTTCCCGCAGGACGGACAATACATAGCTAGCCTCCAACTATGGTTCGTAATTTAGCACTTTGCACGACAGTGGGAAACGTGAGGTGCACGGAGGAGTTCCGTTTATATGCTTTGGAGTGCGACGGCCTGCCGTCGCTTTATAGCTACCTGATCGTCAAAGGAGTCCTTGTAACAAAGCGACGGCAGGCCGTCGCACTCCAAAGCACATCGGTCACCGATTACCGGATCCGATAAGGCCGACCGTTCCAAACGACTATAACTTCGCCCTTCAGTTGTTCGGCGATTGTGCGGATGCCTGGCTCGTCGGCAATCAACGCACGATACTGCTCTGATCCTCTCGTAACATTGGTCGTGCCTTGCGACGAGTTGTACGCAACATCTATCCAAACGGATCCGCTTTTGCGAAAATGACGTCCGGCGACCGAAACCGTTTCCGCTTGATCTTTGTCAGACCGATCTCGTTCTCTCTTTTCTTCAGCGTCGTCTGCCTTGGCGGATTCATTTGCCGCTCCACTGTAGGTCTTTCCCTTTTTTAAAGAAGAGCCTTCATTCAACCTGGCAATATCGGCTGCGGGTTCCTTTGCAGCGCGACGGCGAGATGGCTCGGCGTTGGCGTTGGCACTCTGAACACTTCCAGCCTGAGTGCTGGGTTGCGCTTGCACTTTGTTTTGAGCAACCTCGGGCGTTGCTTGTTTTTGATCTTCTACCGCTACTGGTTTTGGAGTCACAACCGTAACCGTATCAGTCGGACTGCTCGACGGCGGTGCAGCCGCAATCTGATCCGTGCTTGACGCGGACTTCTGGACCGGCTGCTCCTTCTCCTGGCGTCGGACTTCGTCGGCGGTCCTTTCTTGTTCAACCTGTGCTCCCGCAGTCTTGGCACCCTCTTGCGGGGTACTGGCACTTTGTGGTTGCGACTTACTTGCGAAGTTAACGGATGGAGCATTGGTCGAAGCCGCGCCTGCGTCACCTGGCGTTGCGGCCGCTGGAGCTTGATCGAAGACTGTCACTTCGCGCTTCTGCGCAAGCTCCATCCGTGCCGGCGAACGCAGCGCAATGAATCCAATGGCTGCCACGATCAACAATCCCAACGCTGGCACCGCATACCGAAGAACTATCGGAGAAAAAAGACTGACGAGAAATGCCTTTAGCCCTGTCGGTACTGCCTTGGGTGAATCATCAATTACAAGACCCGCTGCCTGGCTTAACTGAGAGACTATCTGACGACACCTCACGCAATCGGCTAAATGTTCCGTGTAGCGAGAACGCGTAGTTGGTGGCAAGGCGTTTTCAGCGTAGGCGCCGAGTTCATCCGTATCGAGATGTGCATCACTTGATTCGGCGGCGCCGTTGCCTGCGTTCTGCTGCAAGCCTCTGCCACTCCTGCCTAACTTCCGGAGCATCAAATCAATTGCGTTGTTGCTTTCCTGTTTCATCCGACTTTAATTATCGCCAAATTAAGAACGTCAACGAACACCGAACCTTGCACTGGGCTTCTACGAAACCTCCTCTTTTGTCACCAACGCTTCAAGATCCGCGTCCAGATGCTGGCCAATTTCTGTAAACGAGCGTTCTGTTTCTGACTCTGTCCAGCTGAATTCCTCCATAAGTATGTGGCGAACACGTTTCTTCAAATCTCCATGGATCCGCATTAGTCTTCGACTGGCGGTCGCTTCATGCACACCAAGAACGACGCCAGCCTCACGTAATCTGAGACCATCGAAGTAATAGAGTTTCACCAACAATCGATCTTCTGCATCGAGCTCTTTTACCGCACGGTTCAGCGCTTCCTGCATGTCTGAACCCGCGAGACGATTTGCAATAACCTGTTCCGGATTGAGCAAGCTTGAGGCAGTAGCAGCATGAGATTCGGACAGCGATGGCATGTTGCGCGCCAGCCGATCGAGATCAGCGTCCTCTTCAGTTTGCACGAATCGCGATTGCTTTCGATAAGTGTCAACTGCTAGTTGCGCCACAACGGCGCGCAACCAACCTGCAAGCGATCCGCGACCTGAGTAATAAGCGAGCTTGCTGGAACGTTGGCCGTCCTTTCCTCCACGGAGTCCATACAGTTCTGCCCAGATGGATTGGGCCAGGTCTTCCGCCGCATCTTCATTAGCAGTGGCCGAGCGTGCTGCTGATCGAACAATGGGAGTGAACCTTTCAACCAGGTCAGACCATGCGCCCTCGTCGTTCCTTTCACACGCGATAATCAAACACAAATCATCCGCCTGTATGGCATCGATGAATGTCGAGATGTCCGCGCTGTTTGCGTCTGGGTCGTCACGAAGAAGATACTTTTCTACAGCAGCGGTTATTCGCGGCAATAAAACGTCGGTCTTCAGCGCACGAGCGTCAACTGCGCGAGCCAATAACTTGCGTACGCCTTGCTCCAGAACTTGATTTAGTTGGTTGCTGCTCGATTCCAAGAATTGGGTCTCAAGGTGCCAATCGTATCAGGTTGTCGTTAAAGCTAATAACAAAACCGTCGCTACTTGGATGTAGACAACCCTGCAGAGTTGCCGCAGCGGGTATGCATCGATACTGCCGCCTTTAGCCGGATGGAGCTTCAATTTCCCGTTAGCACCAGACAGACACAAAACTGGAGATACCACCTGCTTTAGCAGCGTGGAGTTTCAATTTCGCGCTAGCAGCTGCCACGATACCAGACGGAGACACCACCTGCTTTAGCAGCGTGGAGTTTCAATTTCACGCTCGCGGCTGCTGCCTCGAACCGTTGCGAGCGGAAAGCGACCGCACTGTGTGGAAGGGCTGTCACAATCAGCGGGAAATTGAAACTCCACGCCGCTAAAGCAGGTGGTATCTCAAGTCTTGTGTCTGCCTGGTAGTAGGACGAAATTGAAACTCCACCCTGCTAAAGCAGGTGGTGTCTCGTTCTCTCCTTGACGTTTACACGCCCGAAAGCTATCTAGTTCAAACACATGATGCTTCGCGTTACCGAAATCTTTCGTTCCATTCAAGGTGAGTCAACTCATGCGGGTCGACCGTGCACCTTCGTCCGTTTGACTGGCTGCCCAATGCGGTGTGTCTGGTGTGACAGTGAGTACACTTTCACCGGCGGCGACCACCTCTCTCTTGAAGAGGTAATGACTCGAGTGTGTCAATTGGGTTGCAAGCTCGTGGAAGTAACGGGCGGCGAGCCACTGGCCCAGAAGTCAGCATTTGAACTGATTAAGAAACTTTGTGATGAGAATTTTGAGGTCCTGATTGAAACTGGTGGTTACGTTTCGACGGCGGAAGTTGATCCACGCGCGAAGATTATTCTAGATGTGAAATGTCCGGCCTCTGGAGAAGAACCCAGGAACGAATGGTCAAATTTGAATCGATTACGGCCTGACCAAGATGAAGTAAAATTTGTAATTGCAGATCCGGGTGACTGGACTTACGCCACGAAGATCATTTCGGAATACCAGCTCGAGCAACGCGCAAAGGCAATTCTGATTTCGCCTGCCTGGGCACAGGTAGACTTGAAGGACCTGGCGAATTTGATTGCTGCGAGCGGACTGAACGTTCGTATGCAGCTGCAACTTCATAAATACATCTGGGGTCCTGATGTGCATGGTGTGTGATGGGCGGCTCTGAAGAACTAATAGAAACAGAAACCGTTGCGCGCGAAATCGAAGGGACAAGTCTGGCTGTTTGCCTCGTTTCAGGCGGCATGGATTCCTGCGTGACAGCCGCAATCGCCAATACTGAAAATGATGAGCTTGCTTTCCTTCATGTGTTTTACGGACAACGTACCCAAAGTCGCGAGCGCGAGAGTTTTGAACGGCTCGCCGACCATTATCGAGTAAAGGCTCGACTGCTCGTATCACTCGACCAACTTGCGCAGATCGGTGGTTCTTCGCTAACAGACCCGGATATTCCGGTCAGCGCTCCAAACTTATCAGTGCAAGGGATTCCTTCGAGCTACGTTCCATTCAGGAACGCGCACTTGTTGTCGGCGGCGGTCAGCTGGTCTGAGGTCATTGGCGCTAACCGGATATATATAGGAGCAGTGGCAGAAGACTCTTCAGGCTACCCCGATTGCCGGCCAGTCTTTTATGACGCCTTTCAAAGAGTGATCGACCTTGGAACCAGACCTGAAACGCATATTCAGATTCATACCCCGGTGATCAATTTGAAGAAATCACAAATTGTGCAAAAAGGCATCGCGTTGAATGCCCCCCTGGAGCTCACCTGGTCTTGTTATCAGGAATCTGAACGCGCCTGCGGAAACTGTGATTCTTGCGCCTTGCGACTGCGTGCATTTCGTGAGGCTGGCGTACCGGATCCCATACCCTATCTGCTTGACAGTAGTCGTTTGGCTTATTAAGTTTAGGGTGCTTATCAGTTGATTAATGTACAACCACGCAAGAAGACGCGCGCATCCTAGCGTCGCTCTCACGAGCACCCGTGCGCCGTCACAAATTGGAGGCATCGTTCCATGATTTACAAATACTTTTCCGCAGTCTTCGCCGTTGTTGTTCTGGTTACATTTTCCGCTGTCAGCACACCGGCACAGGTCGGCGAGTTACGTGGTCACGTTTTCATGCAACAGGCCGATGGGCAAAAAGTACCGCTCGCTGATGCTCAAATTGACGTCTACCGCACAGACATGACAGCCAAGTACAACACTAAGACCAATAAGAAGGGCGAGTTCGTTTTTGCCGGTTTACCGTTTGTCGGAGTCTATACCGTGGCCGCAAGTCACCCGACTGCGCAACCGAATTTCTTAGCTGGCGTTAAGGCCGGGCGCGACATTGCCTGCGATATCACAGTCACTCCTGGTAATGGCAAGCGATTCACTCTTGATGAGTTGAAGACTGCCGCTACTACTAATGCCCCGACTTCAGGTGGCTCCTCGTCCAGTGGTGAGATGAGCGCGGCCGATAAGGCCAAAATCGAAGAGTTGAAACGTAAGAATGCAGAGATCGAAGCGTCGAATAAGAAGATCAGCGAAGCCAACGATACAATTGCTCGCACCTTTAAGGCAGGGAACGAGGCGTTAGCGGCAGCTAGTGCGGCAAGTCGTGCGAACAATAGCGATGAGGCCGTTCAGAAATACACAGACGCGGTCGCTCAGTACGATCAAGGCCTCGGGGCTGATGCGGATCAACCTGCGATTTTGACTAACAAGGCCGTTGCTTTGAAGGGACGCGGAGTCGAAAAATTCAACGCAACAATCAGGTCGAAGACATTGGACGACGCCGCCAAAGCGGCAGCACTCCAGGCTGCAAAAGATGATTTCAAAGCAGCAGCCGAAGCATCAAGCAAGGCTGTCACATTGATCAAAGCTCAACCGGCTCCCACCGATCCTGCGGATTTGCAGAGATACAACGCCAATAAATACGCCGCAATGGTTACGAACGCAGAATCAATGCGACTATTTGTGAGCAAAAGTGATCCGGCTCAGGCCGACGCAGGACTAGCTGCCTATAAGGATTACATCACTGTCGAGACCGACCCAGCGAAGAAGGCCAAAGCTCAACTTGATGCGGCGCAGATGCTACTTGACGCCGGCGCAGCCGATAAGGCTTTGGAGGAATTCAAGACAGTGCTCGCCACTACCCCGGATAGTCCGGAAGCAAACCTGGGGGCGGGACTGGCAGTTTACGCAAGCGGCGATAAGGCGAGGTTCCAGGAAGCCGCTAATTATCTGCAGCATTTCGTCGATGTCGCACCTGATTCAAACCCAATGAAGGCTGACGCGAAAGCGATTCTCACGGAGCTGAAAAACACCGAGAACGTGACGCCAGAAAAAACCGCCTCACCTAGGCGCAAGCGCCCATAACGGGGCCTCAAGATCCGAGCCGCAGATTCCACCAAGTAAACCGGGTGAAATCTGTGGCTCGCTTTGTGAGATTCCCCACTAAATCCTCTGGAATTCCTACCTTGACACTACAAGTGTTCAAACTGTACTATGACTGGACAACGATGTTAATCGCATCGTTGTAGTGGCGGAAACAGTCATGCCTCGCGCCAACATCGGCGCCTCCAATTCACCCAGAGAGTCGGGGATCCACTCCCTCCCGGAGCTTTAGAGCACAAATGTCAGCCAAACTCGGCGAAATTCTCGTACGTGAAAATCTCATCAGCCCTCAGAACCTAAGAGAGGCACTCGACTATCAACGCGAACACGGCGGTCGTCTCGGGTTCAATCTCGTTAAACTGGGGCTCGTCAGTGACGACATGATTACGGCCGTGCTTTCTCGTCAGTACGGCATTCCATCCGTCAATCTGGACCTCTTTCAGATCGACGATTCGGTCCTGCGCCTCATTCCACAGGAAGTTGCACAAAAGCACTCCGTACTTCCCCTCTCTCGCGTCGGTGCAACTCTCACCCTGGCGATGGTCGATCCAACCAATGTCTTCGCGATGGACGACGTCAAGTTCATGACGGGCCTCAACGTTGAACCTGTTGTCGTCGCTGAAGCCAGCATTCAACAAGCCATAGCCAAGTACTACGGCACGTCGCGCGAAATTGAACTCGCCAATGTGGCCGCCGATACTCCGATTTACGAAGCTGCTGGTACGGGCAGTAACGGAAACGGCAGCATTACTCACGCTGATCTCGTCTCACTCGACAGCATCGACTTCGAAACTGGACACGCTGACGAAGAAGTCGAAGTCCTTGAAGACAACGAAGAGATCGATCTTTCAACTCTCTCACGACTGAGCGAAGACGCTCCCGTTGTACGTTTGGTCAACGTGCTTCTGGTCGATGCATTACGACGTGGCGCATCTGACATTCACGTCGAACCGTACGAAAAAGAGTTGCGCATTCGATTCCGTATCGATGGCGTTCTTTACGATGTGATGCATCCACCCCTCAAGCTTCGCGACGCACTTATCTCGCGCGTGAAGATCATGTCGAAGTTAGACATCTCAGAAAAACGTCTACCTCAGGACGGTCGCATCAAAATCAAAGTGAAGGTTGATTCGCGTTCACGCGAACTCGATTTTCGTGTCTCGACCCTTCCAACGCTCTTTGGCGAGAAGGTCGTTCTTCGTCTTTTGGACAAACAGAACCTGATGCTTGACATGACCAAGCTGGGTTTCGAGCCAGAGTCACTAACCAAGTTTCAGCGCAACATCTCCAAGCCTTATGGAATGGTTCTGGTAACTGGACCAACAGGAAGCGGTAAAACGAACACTCTCTATTCAGCTTTGCAGTCGTTGAATACAATCGAGACCAATATTATGACTGCAGAGGACCCGGTTGAATTCAACCTCATGGGTATCAACCAGGTGCAAATGAAAGAGCAGATCGGCCTGAACTTCGCCGCCGCTCTTCGTTCTTTTCTGCGCCAGGATCCGAACATCATTCTCGTCGGCGAAATCCGCGACTTTGAGACTGCGGAAATTGCCATCAAGGCTGCGCTCACCGGTCACCTCGTTCTGTCCACACTCCACACAAACGATGCTCCCTCGACCATATCCCGCCTAATGAATATGGGTATCGAGCCATTCCTCGTTGCCACCAGTGTCAACCTCATTCAGGCTCAACGACTGATTCGTCGCGTCTGTAAAGACTGCAAGGTAGAACACCCAACTCCATCTGAAGCTATGGTCGAGGTCGGTTTCACGCCGGAAGAGGCAAAGACCCTGAAGACCTTCAAAGGCAAAGGCTGTTCGACGTGCAACAACACAGGCTACAAAGGGCGAATTGGTCTTTATGAAGTGATGGAAGTCACCGATGACATCCGCGAATTGATCTTGATCGGAGCCTCCGCACTTGAACTGAGAAAGAAGGCGATCGACGACGGCATGATTACTCTGCGCGAGTCTGGCCTGCACAAGATTCGTAGTGGAGTGACAACGATCGAGGAAGTAGTCCGCGAAACGGTCGCCTAATCGAGGAGAACTGAAATGCTAAGAACAATTGCCATTGCTTTGATACTGCTGATTTCAGTCGGAGTAATGTTGCCATTCGCCAACTCCGCACATGGAATCCGCCAGAGTACCCAAGTTTCAGTACGTCACCATCGATATCACTCAAGAGGCTGGTGGCGAAGGTACCGCGCCCGCTTACGAAAGAAGCGCGCGGCCGCTGCGTTGGCCCATCGCAACATGACGCTCGGACAACCACAAAGTATTCCCGTGGGCAATCTGACGAATCTTGATCTGCGAGCTTTGACTCTTCCCTCCGTTTCAAACGTGGAATCAACCGCGACATTGCCTGCGGCTCCAAAGATGGAGACCACTGACGTCACGATGCCGTCAGTTCCGAAACAGGAGATGAATGTTGCGCTTCCGAAAGCCGCAAGCAGGATAATGTTTCAGCGCGATGCAGGCCGGATGAAACTTCCCACTCAATCTTTCAATGACTCGGTCGAGGCTGCGCCTTCACCGATGACTCTCCGAAAAGCACCGGCCAACTTCACCGGTTCGACGTTGCCAGTTAATCCTGCTAAACCGAGCGCGGTGAAAGCGGCTGCGAAGAGCGTGTCAGCTGCGTCCATTCTGCCGGGCCAAATGAACTTGTCAGTAGTCGCGCTAAGCCGGCCGAATCCAGTCTTCCTGACGCCACGTGAAGAAAAGCAGATGTTAGGCGGCACGTCCGTTTCAGATCTGCGCCGAATTGTAATCGACAAGATGATCAACTCTGGTGGCTGGGTAACCAACGACTTTGTTCGTGAACTTAATGGAGCTCGGGTGTTTGTTGTGACAGCTCGAACGCCAAAGGACAAGAACAATCCTGAAAAGACCTGGACGTTCTATTTCACTGAGGCTGACGGTCGGATCTACGGATTGACCACCGATGCACCAGTTGATTCAGCCGAGCGCATGTCAACTGAAGCTGAGCGGTTCATCAACAAGCTACATTCAAACTCGCAACCTAACGAACGATAATCTCGAGGAGCCGAAATGCGATTGACCGAAAATGTTCCGCAGATCTCGTTGTCCGAACTGCTGAGGAAACTCTCCGAACTCGGCGGTTCGGACCTTCACATTACAACCGGCTCTCCGCCGCAAGTCAGAGTTGACGGACATCTACGTCCGCTTGAATCGTATCGAGTATTAACTTCCGCAGATACGAAACAACTCGCTTACTCAGTATTAACTGACGCTCAAAAGCATCGATTCGAGGAGAACCTCGAACTCGATTTCTCTTTCGGCGTCAAAGGCCTTTCCCGCTTTCGTGCCAATCTTTTTAACCAACGGGGTGCCGTCGGTGCAGTATTCCGAGCGATTCCCTATGAAATTAAGGCATTCGAAGACCTGGGCCTGCCCGCCGTAGTAAAACAACTGTGCGAGAAGCCTCGCGGCCTGATCCTGGTTACCGGACCCACCGGATCAGGTAAATCAACGACACTCGCTGCCATGATCGACAAGATCAATCGCGATCGTCACGAACACATTCTCACAATCGAAGATCCAATTGAATTTCTTCACAATCACAAGGGATGTTTAATCAACCAACGAGAAGTGAACGCCGATACTCATGGCTTTGGTGCGGCGCTACGCACTGCACTGCGTCAGGATCCCGATGTGGTCCTGGTCGGCGAAATGCGCGACCTGGAAACGATCGAGTCCGCTTTACGTATTGCTGAAACAGGCCACCTTACTCTTGCAACCCTGCACACCAACTCTGCGGCTTCCACTATCAACCGCATCATCGACGTTTTTCCATCCGATCAACAGGCGCAGGTTCGTGCCCAATTGTCTCTGGTGCTTGAAGGCATCATGTGTCAGGCGCTCTTACCACGGGCAGAGGGCGCCGGACGTGCGATGGCACTGGAGATCATGGTCCCAAACAGCGCTATCCGTAACCTGATCCGTGAAGACAAAGTCCACCAGATCTACTCAATGATGCAAACTGGGCAGGACAAATACGGAATGCAGACCTTCAATCAGGCACTGGCAACGCTGTATCACAAACGCCAGATCACCCTGGACACGGCGCTGCAGCGTTCTTCCAATGTTGATGAGTTGCGCGAACTGATCGATCGCGGAGCTGGTCTCAACACAGGTCCGCTGGGCAATAAACAACATCCGAGTCCATATGCCCAGCCCCGCCCCGTTGGCGGCCGTCCATCGGTGCAAAGATAGATCTAGTCCCTGGAGCTCACCTTTATGCCTACCTACGTTTTCAAAGGCCGCAACCGATTGAACGAAATCGTTGTCGGCGAGCGTGTCGCAGATAATCGCGAAGCCCTTCGCCAGATTCTGCGCAAAGAGCAAGTCACACTCACGTCCGTCAAAGAGAAAGGTCGGGAGATCGGCATTCCAAAAATTGGCGGAAGAAAGAAAGTCAAAGCAAAAGAGCTTTCGGTCTTCACTCGGCAGTTTTCAGTAATGATCGATGCGGGTCTGCCACTGGTGCAGTGTCTGGAAATCCTGGCTCAGCAGCAAGAGAACAAGTACTTCCAACAGATTTTGATGCAGGTACGGCAGGACGTCGAAGAAGGATCAACTCTGGCGGGTGCGATGTCACGTCATCCGCGCGTGTTCGATCAACTCTACTCAAACATGGTAGAGGCCGGTGAGACAGGCGGTATTCTCGATCTGATTCTGCAGCGTCTGTCCACCTTCATCGAGAAGATTGTAAAACTGAAGCGCGACATTATCTCGGCGATGATTTATCCAACGGCGGTGATCTTACTCGCCGTGGTCGCGGTAGCGGTAATCATGATTGTAGTGATACCTCAGTTTCAAAACATCTTCATGGGTCTTCTTGGACCCGGTGAACAGTTGCCCTTGCCAACGCGAATTGTCGTAGGTATCAGTAACTTCCTTGCAGGCTGGGGTGGCCTGGGGATTCTGCTCGCCATTATTGGCGCTGTGGTCGCAATTCGTTTTTACTACAAAACACCGGGTGGTCACAAAAACATCGACCGTCTCCTGCTGAAGATTCCGATTCTCGGCGACATATTCCGAAAGATTGCCGTCTCGCGATTCTCAAGAACTCTTTCGACGCTGTTGTCATCAGGCGTACCAATTCTCCAGTCTCTGGAGATCACTGCACGAACCTCAGGCAACGTGATCATCGAAGAAGCGATTGTGAAGGTGCGGGCCGGAGTCGAGCGCGGCGAAAGCTTTGTCGATCCGCTGAAGGCCACCGAAGTATTTCCGCATATGGTCGCGCAGATGATTGGGATTGGTGAACAGACCGGTGCGCTCGATGCAATGCTCGGAAAGATCGCTGATTTCTATGAGCAGGAAGTAGACGCGGCGATCGCTAATCTGCTGACCTTAATGGAACCGTTATTGATCGGTTTTCTGGGGGTCACGATCGGTTCGATTGTTATTGCGATGTACCTGCCGTTGTTCACTTTGATAGGCAAGCTGTCGCAGGGACATTGATCAAGCCTAAAACCTCGCACTTTGGAAGCCTGGTGAAAGCCGGGCTTCTTTTTTTTTATCGTACGACAGGCTGTTAGCCTGTCGCGCGGGTATGTTGCGTTAGGTCACGACAGGCTGACAGCCTGTCGTACATTTTCGAGTTTCGCGTGTCCGTCAATGTGATACGCTTCAACCAGATGAACCCCCCTACTGAAACGAATGAGACGACCAGGCGCTCGGTGAGCAAGCTTGGTTGGTTGATCGTAGGGCGGTTGTTTACCGCACTTCTTCTATTCATCTTCAGTCTGGTCTGGAATCGCGCGGGAGATCCGCAAGAAGTACTCTCACGGAGCATAAATCTGTTACTGATCGTTGCGGCGTTAACGATCGTCTACGCCGTTATCTTCCGTTTCACTCGGAACATTCTTCTTCAATCAAGAGTGCAGCTTGCGGTCGATATTCTGATCGTTACGTGGCTAGTCTGGCATTCTGGTGTAATTCAATCGCCTTATATCGCGCTGTATATCGTAATCATCGCGATCTCGAGCCTGTTCTTTGTTGCTCGAGATGCAGTTGTAACTTCCGTCGTCTGCGCGGTGGCATTTACGATCTCTGCACTCTCGTTGGTGAACCACATGCCGCCAGCAGCTAGTGGCGCGATGCAACAAACGGTTCAGGCCATCGGAATGTTTGACGTTGCATTCTTTGTCGTTGGGTTGCTGTCGGCGAGACTGGCTGAACGTCAATCACGATCAGATGTTCGGCTCCTGGTCGCAACGCAATCGCTCGCGGATTTACGAGCATTACATGAAAGAATCGTCGAATCGATCCGTTCCGGCGTGGTCACCACGGATCTCGACGGCCGTATCTACACGTTTAATCAAGCGGCTGTCGAAATCACTGGCTATGACGAGAAAACAGTACGAGGTAAAGATGCCTCAATCCTGTTCGGCGACTTGAGAGGCCGGATACGCGATTCGTTGAAAGCGATTACTTCGGGCGAAGGCAGTGCGCGCTTCGAAACTGATTGCCTCACACCTGAAGGCCTGCGCCTTCGTCTTGGCTATAGCATCTCGCCTTTGTTCTCAGAAGCCAACGAAACGACAGGAATGGTAATTACCTTCCAGGATCTGACTCAGGTTCGCACACTGGAAGAGACGTCTCGGCGCCAGGATCGGCTGGCAGCAATTGGCCGAATGGCAGCCTCGATTGCGCACGAGATCCGAAATCCACTTGCGGCCATGCGTGGTTCAATTCAGATGCTACGTTCCGAAATGGATACCGACTCGCATCAGACCGAACTCATGGAGATAATTCTGCGCGAATCAGATCGACTCAATCGAATCATCACAGATTTTCTAAGCTACGCGCGACCGCGTTCACTGGTAGCGTCAAAGGTTGATGTAGGTGTTCTACTTCATCAAACGTTCGCACTGCTGCGTCACAGCCCTGAAATCCTGGAAACCCAATCCATTGTTGAAGTGGTTCCTGACGAGCCTCTGATTGTTGACGGCGATGAAGGTCAACTCAAACAGGTCTTTTGGAACCTGGCGAGAAATGCTCTGCAGGCAATGCCACAGGGCGGTACTTTAAAAACATACCTGGAAAAGAATTCCTCCAATCGATTGCGAATTTCGTTCAGCGATACAGGTCGCGGTATGACCCCGGATCAAGTCGAACATCTCTTTGAGCCGTTTTCGTCAACGACCGGCGGGACAGGATTGGGACTTTCGATTGTTTATCAGATCATTCGTGATCATGGTGGTACAATCAATGTGCGCAGTCGGGAAGGACAAGGCACCACCATCACTATCGACCTCCCGGCAGCAGCTTCAGGCGAAGTTCCCGACAGTCCGATAACGTCACAAGCAGCAACAAAGTAATTCTTCGCTATGGCAAACCTGCTAATCGTCGACGATGAATTAGGAATGCGCCAGTTCCTGACGCACCTGCTCCAACGTGAAGGACATATGGTTCGCGTTGCAGGTAACGGAAAGGAGGCGATGGCGTTGTTGCGTGAAGAGCGCGCTGACATTTTGTTGTCAGATGTCAGGATGCCCGACATGGGCGGGATTGATTTGCTAAAAGCTGCGCGCGAGTTGTCGCCCCATATTGAAGTGATCATGATGACGGCGTTCGCTAACGTCGACACTGCTCGCGATGCTTTCCTGCTTGGTGCGTTCGATTTTGTTCAAAAGCCGTTCGACAACGACCTTTTGAAAGAGACCATAGCCCGGGCGTTGACGAAGGTTGCGCTCGTCCGTGAACGGGAAGCTTTACTTGAAGAGAACAAAGCGCTCATTCAAGGACAGCGAACGCGCGGAAAGCTTGGCAACATCATTGGACGAAGCGCGCGGATGTTGTCGCTTTACCAGATGATTGAAACTGTTGCTCAAGTGCAATCGACAGTACTGGTCACGGGCGAGTCAGGCACCGGCAAAGAACTGGTTGCGCGTGCGATACACGACACGAGTCCACGTGCCGAGAGACCATTTGTTTCAGTTAACTGCGGAGCTTTCACTGAGACGCTTTTGGAATCAGAACTCTTCGGATACGTAAAGGGATCATTTACCGGGGCGAATACAAATCGGAAGGGTCTTTTCGAGGCGGCTAACAGCGGCACAATCTTTCTTGATGAAATTGGGGAGATGTCATCCGCGATGCAGGTAAAACTGCTGCGCGTTTTGCAGGAGAGAAAAGTTCGGCCCGTTGGCGCAACGGAGGAAACTAATGTCGATACAAGAGTGATTGCCGCCACGAATCGCGACCTTGCCAGCATGGTTTCGAACGCAACGTTTCGAGAAGATCTCTATTATCGGATTTCGGTGATTCCAATTGAACTGCCACCGCTGCGTGAACGCTCGGAAGATATTTCGGAACTGGCTAATCATTTTGTTGATAAATTCTGTGCGCCGACAGGACGAAAACTTGGAGTCAGCGAAAACGCAATGCGTCTGCTCGAGCGATACTCGTGGCCAGGTAACGTACGCGAACTAGAGCATACGATTGAACGCGCCGTGGCTTTGGAACGCACACCGATGATCGAACCGGAGCGCCTGCCGGAAAAGATCAACAACTACAATCCATATCGCGTTGCCGAAGCTATGGAATTTCCGGAGGAAGGCATCAACATTACGGCGCACCTTGATCAGTTGGAAAAGTCTTACCTGGTCGAGGCACTCAGGCGGACCAGCGGAAATCAAACTAATGCTGCAGAACTCCTCAAACTGTCGGTCCGCTCACTGAGACACTTATTGGACAAGCATGGTATTCGTGGCTTAACTGCGCAAATGCGTGATGAGCGTCGCGGAGCGGATTCCACTCCAAGAAGACGAGCCGGCGATCCAACTCCTCGCCGCAGAGCCGATGATGAGGAGTTTGCAGCGGGCGCAGGCGAGAGTTCATAGAAACAACCTCACTGCTTGAGCGTGACCCCGTTTTCCCGTTGACTTCTCTTTCATCACTGAATAGATTGTTCTCAAACATCGCCCCACTTGAAGTCTTAATAGCTTCACAGCACTCAATCTTGCCTAAGCGTTGTGACGTTCTCGCTCCTTTTTCTTTAGACTTCAAGGCACGTTCATCTGACAACTGACGCCCCTCGCGATTGATTCATCCCCCAATTTGAGGAGATCGCGAATACGTTTTGTTAAGGAATACGTGTCATCAGACGAGCAGGAACAAGCAAAAGGAATTAACGACAAGCAAGTAGCTTCAAACCCCGTAGATACTCGCTTGCCCTCGCACTTGACTGAGTCGCGCCTCGCCGGGATTATCGATTCAGCAATTGATGCAATCATAACTGTCAATCAGGACTATAAAATCCAGGTTTTTAATCGTGCCGCTGAGAACATGTTTCAATGCCCTGCCTCAGAAGCACTGGGCGATTCACTTGACCGTTTTATTCCCGCACGTTTCCGCGATACACATTCATCCCACATAAGCGGTTTTGGCAAAACCGGTGTTTCATCACGGGCGATGGCTAGCGCGCGTTCGATCTATGGTCTGCGCACTAACGGTGAAGAGTTTCCGATTGAAGCTTCAATCTCCCAGGTCGAAGCTGACGGTCAAAGACTCTTCACCGTGATTATGCGAGACGTGTCGGAGCGTGTGCGAGCCGAGAAACGCTTTCGTCAGTTAATCGAGAGCATGCCGAACGGAATCGTGATGGTAGATAAGAGTGGCACCATCACACTTGTGAACGAACAGATCGAACGTTCTTTTGGATATGCGCGTTCAGAGATTGTCGGGAAGTCAATTGAAATACTGGTACCGATGAGGGTTCGTGACAGACACCACGAATTCCGAACTGTTTTTATCGCAAACCCCGAAGCCCGTCCGATGGGATCAGGCAGAGATCTATTTGGTCTGCGCAAAGATGGTACGGAGTTTCCAGTTGAGATTGGCCTGAGTCCGATCAGCACGGAAGCGGGCGCGATGGTTCTGGCAACAATAGTCGATATCTCTGAGCGCAAACATGCAGAGGTTGTAGTCCGTCAGAGCAAGGAACAGTTGGCTGGGATCATCGGCTCGGCAATGGACGCGATTGTCAGCGTTGATGAAGATGAAACCATTGTTCTCTTCAACAACTCTGCCGAGAAGATGTTTCTATATCCATCCGAAGATGCCCTTGGTAAAAAGCTGAGCCAGTTTATTCCTGAACGCTTCCGCCCCAGTCATAACGAGCACATCAAGAACTTTGGTCGCACTAACGTGAGTAAGCGCACGATGGGATCGCTGGGCGCAATCTTTGGATTGCGAGCAGACGGCACTGAGTTTCCAATTGAAGCGTCAATCTCTAAGTTGGAAGCCGGTGGAAAGAAGTTATACACGGTCATTCTTCGAGATATCAGTGAAAGAAAACGCGTTGAGGAGGCTTTAAGAGAACAAGCCAGGATTCTCGATTTGGCGCCTGTGCTTATCAGTGATCTGAACTCTCGCATTGTCTTCTGGAACTCCGGCGCCGAGGAGATGTATGGGTGGAAGGCCGACGAGGTTCTGGAGAAATCGTCTCATGTCTTGTTCAAGACAGAGTTCCCTCGCCCGTTAGAAGAGATAAAAGCCCGACTGTTTGCGCGCGGCCATTGGGAAGGTGAGTTGATTCATACGCGCCGCGATGGCGAGCAGATTGTCGTGGCCAGTCACTGGGTTCTTCACAAAGACGAAAACAATAAGCCCAAAGCAATACTGGAAGTAAACAACGACATCACCGACCGGCGTCGTGCGGAGCAAGAGGTGCTTCGGCTTAACGCAGAACTGGAACAGCGCGTCGCCGATCGTACTGCGCAACTACAAACTGCTAATAAAGAACTCGAGGCATTCAGTTATTCAGTCTCACACGATCTACGCGCGCCGCTGCGTCACATTAACGGCTTCAGCCAGGCGCTGGCGGAAGACTATGGTGACAGTCTGGACGAAACCGCAAGCGGCTACTTAACAGAAATCCGCAGCGCAAGTCAGGAGATGGCTCAACTCATAGACGACGTGCTGCAACTCGCTCGAGTCACACGCACTGAACTTCATCGTGAAAAGGTAGATCTGAGTGCAACGGCAAAAGAGATCGTAAGCAAATTGAAAACAGGCGATTCCACGCGAGTGGCGACCATTGAAGTTGCAGATGGTCTGATTGCTGCTTGTGACAAACGCTTGATGGGAATCGTCTTGACGAACCTGTTGAGCAATGCCTGGAAGTTCACTTCAAAACGGGAAAAAGCAGAGATCAGTTTTAGTGGCTCCAGCCAAAATGGCGAAGTTGTCTATTCCGTGCGTGACAACGGTGCCGGTTTCGACATGGCCTTCTCAAATAAGCTCTTTGGCACGTTTCAACGACTTCACTCCGCGAACGAATTTGAAGGCACCGGTGTCGGCCTGGCCATTGTCCAACGAATTATTCACCGGCATGGGGGCCGCGTTTGGGCCGAAGGTAAGCTAAACGAAGGCGCCACTTTCTATTTTTCACTCCCTATTTGGAAGGAACCAGAACATGCATGAGAAGACGATCTTGCTGGTAGAAGACAACGTCCGCGACGAAGCGTTAACTCTACGAGCCCTAAGAAAAAGCAACATCGCGAATGAGGTGATTGTGGCACGCGACGGAGTTGAAGCTTTGGAATACTTGTTCTGTACAGGGACTTTTGAAGGTCGCAATCCCGATCAGAAGCCCCAGCTTGTGCTACTGGATTTGAAACTACCTAAGGTCGATGGCTTGCAGGTCCTCGAAAAGATTCGCGGCGACGAACGCACACGACGATTACCTGTTGTGATTTTTACTTCTTCAAATGAAGAGGAAGATTTGATCAGGAGCTACAACCTCGGAGCTAACAGCTACGTTCGCAAACCAGTGGAGTTCGAGAAGTTCTTAGAGGCCACAAAGCAGCTCGGTCTTTACTGGTTGGTCCTGAATGAATCTGCGCCAATTGGTTAACAGCATGGGGAAGAGCCTGCGAGTTCTGAACATTGAAGATCAAGAGAGGGATGTGAGCCTCTTAACTCGGCACCTGACGCGTGCTGGTTACGAGGTCTTTTCACATCGAGTCGAGGAAGAGGAACAACTTCGACTCGCGCTCGCAGGCGGGGAATGGGACGTAATCCTTTGCGACTATTCCATGCCTAAGTTCAACGCGCTCGCTGCGCTTAGAGTTGTTAAAGAGCTTTCAATCGAAATTCCCTTCATCATCATCTCTGGAACTGTCGGCGAGATAGTAGCGGTTGAGGCAATGAGAGCCGGCGCACACGACTACCTGATGAAAGATAACCTTCTGCGGCTTGCCGCTACGATTGAGCGGGAGCTGATGGAGGTTGAGAATCGGCGCGCCAGATGGAAAGCGGAAAAACAGCGAGAACAACTGCTCGTGCAACTCGAGAGTGAAAGACGGCGGCTCAATAACATCGTTGCAAACGTACCAGGTATCGTATGGGAGTTTCGGAAGGATCAGACTGGCGAGATACAACCTGGTTTTGTAAGCAGCTATGTAGAAACAATGCTCGGTTACAGCCAGGAGGAATGGTTGTCGACACCTGACTTTTGGCTAACCATCATACATCCGGAAGATCGCGAGCGGATGAGAGTTCGCTGGAATAAGGCGTTTCAAGATGCTCAAACTCGGCGTTCTGAGTTCCGCTGGATTGCCAGGGATGGGCGTGAGATTTGGGTCGAATCTCATTCAGCAGTAATCAAAGTTCCTGAGGGAAAACTAATCGGACTGCGCGGCGTTACTCTAGACATCACCGAGCGCAAAGCCACAGAAGCCGCTTTGCGTTCGGCTGAAGAACGATATCGAACGATTTTCGAGAATGCCGTTGAAGGAATTTTTCAGGCTACTCCAGACGGACGATATGTTGCGGCGAATCCAGCAATGGCACGGATCCTGGGTTATGAGTCACCTGAGGAATTCATGGCTGAACGCGTCTGCTTCAAAGAGGAGAACTATGCCGTTGCCGGAACTCGCGACGTTCTTAAAAACATACTTGCTGAAGGTGGGTTGGTGGCAGGTTTTGAGTGCGATGTGATCAAAAAGGATGGATCCAGGATCACGACGATCCAAAATGTTCGCGCCATCTTCGATGGCCGTGGGCAGTTGATGCACTACGAAGGATCGATCGAAGACGTCAGTGGAAGAAAGACTTTGGAATCTCAATTTCGGCAGGCGCAGAAGCTAGAGGCCATTGGAATGTTGGCTGGCGGCATCGCACATGATTTCAATAACCTCCTGACGGTCATCGGAGGATACTCCGACCTCGCACTTTCAAAACTTCTACCGGAGGATCCACTTCGTCGCCATCTGACGGAGATTTCGAAAGCTGCCGAGCGCGCCGCGGTGCTGACCCGACAACTTCTGGCATTTAGTAGAAAGCAAGTACTCCAACCAAAAGTGCTCGATTTGAATGTGATTGTCTCTGACATGGAGAAGCTCCTTCGTCGTTTGATTGGTGAAGATGTGCGCTTCAGCGCCGTTCTCACCCAGAAGCTCGGCAGTGTCAAAGCCGATCCCGGACAGATCGAACAAGTGATCATGAATTTGGCAGTTAACTCACGCGATGCTATGCCAAATGGAGGCATACTCACCATTGAGACGGCAAACGTATACCTTGATGAAGAATATGCGCGGCGCCATGCAACTGTTACTCCCGGCCATTATGTGATGCTCGCTGTTAGCGACTCTGGTGAGGGTATGGATGCAGCGACCCAGGCACGAGTGTTCGAGCCTTTCTTCACGACCAAGGAGCAGGGCAAAGGCACTGGACTGGGCCTATCAACGGTATATGGAATCGTCAAACAGTCAGGCGGATCAATTTGGGTCTACAGCGAACTCGGGAGAGGCACGACATTTAAAGTTTACTTGCCACGGGTCGATGAGGTGGCGGAGGTTGAACCACGCAAAGAAATCAAGGAGGCGATTCGCGGCAGCGAAACAATCCTGCTGGCTGAAGATGAAGAGATGGTCCGGCAACTCGCCCATGAAGTATTAGTAGCCTATGGTTACAAGGTGTTGGATGCTGCAAACGGAGGTGCGGCACTTCTGATTTGTGAGCGATATGAAGGGACTATCGATCTCCTGCTAACCGACGTGGTGATGCCTGAAATGAGTGGGCCACAACTCGCTGAACGCCTCAGACAGATCCGCCCAGACATGAAGGTGCTATTCATGTCAGGCTATACCGACAACGCGATAGTGCACCAGGGCGTCCTGGATCAGAATGAAAACTTTATCCAGAAACCATTTCCACCAGTAGCACTTGCCGAGAAGGTTTTCAACGTCCTTAGTGCGACCTGAGTACGGCTGAATACCAAATTGTCACCTACCACAAACCGTCATTCCACAGATGCCGTAAATTGTCAGGAACCTTTCTAATTTACCTCCAGTTTTCAAAATCGGTCTAAAACCCGCGATTTTTAGAGGGTTTTCCGCGCAACTCTGCTTGGCACGGTGGTTGTTGTACCCCGTCACAGACACTTCGCGCTCTGCGCGGCATCACCAAGTGACGAAAGCCGTTGGCGCGAGAACGTAGCAACACCTATTTCTCTTAAGGAGCACGAAACTAGAATGAATACCAAACGCCAAGAAGGCTTTTCGTTGATCGAACTTTTGATCGTCGTTGCGATCATTGGCATCATCGCCGCTATCGCTATTCCTAATCTTCTCGCTTCACGTCGCGCCGCTAACGAGGGTTCAGCCCTTGCGACCATGCGCGTTATTTCGAGTTCTGAAGCCACCTACCAGGCAACTGCTGGTGCCGGTTCTTATGGAACATTGGCCAGTCTGAATACTGTGGGATTGGTTGACCAGGTTGTGGCTGCCGCAACCATCGGTGGCGGTACTGCCAAGAGTGGTTACCTCTTTTCCGCCGGACCAGTCGCTGGCCCGAGCGTCCCTGCATTTGACGCGAAGTCTCAGGCGGGTGTGCACACCGGCGTAAGCCCGATTACCGGTACAGGCACTCGCGCGTTCTTTACGTACGAAGCTGGCGTAATGTACTTCAACACCACGGCCACTGCGCCAACGTGTACCGCTGATGATGCTCGTACCGTTACTGGTACGGTCTTGAACTGACCTCTCACTCATATTCCTGGTCATAGCTTCGGAGGCGAGGAGTTCTCGCCTCCGAATTTTTTTGAGCACGCAAATTAATGCACTTATCGCAGTTCAGAACCGTTTCGTTCCTGAGGAAGACCTTGAGCGAGATGGACCACTTTGAATAAAAATGTCTCCTGCCACAAACCGTCATTCCACAGATGCCGTAAATTGTCAGGAACCTTACCAACTCAATTCCAGTTTTCAAAACCAACATAAAACCTCTGATTTTCGCCTTTTTTGAGCTGCAATTCTGCTTGGCACACTGGTTGTTGTAGACAGCCCGGACACTTCGCGCTCTGCGCGGCATCACCAAGTGACGAAAGCCGTTGGCGCGAGAACGTAGCAACACCTATTTCTCTTAAGGAGCACGAAACTAGAATGAATACCAAACGCCAAGAAGGCTTTTCGTTGATCGAACTTTTGATCGTCGTTGCGATCATTGGCATCATCGCCGCTATCGCTATTCCTAATCTTCTCGCTTCACGTCGCGCCGCTAACGAGGGTTCAGCCCTTGCGACCATGCGCGTTATTTCGAGTTCTGAAGCCACCTACCAGGCAACTGCTGGTGCCGGTTCTTATGGAACATTGGCCAGTCTGAATACTGTGGGATTGGTTGACCAGGTTGTGGCTGCCGCAACCATCGGTGGCGGTACTGCCAAGAGTGGTTACCTCTTTTCCGCCGGACCAGTCGCTGGCCCGAGCGTCCCTGCATTTGACGCGAAGTCTCAGGCGGGTGTGCACACCGGCGTAAGCCCGATTACCGGTACAGGCACTCGCGCGTTCTTTACGTACGAAGCTGGCGTAATGTACTTCAACACCACGGCCACTGCGCCAACGTGTACCGCTGATGATGCTCGTACCGTTACTGGTACGGTCTTGAACTGACCTCGCCTCATACTCCGGGTCATCGCTTCGGAGGCGAGGAGTCCTCGCCTCCGAATTTTTTTGAGCGGGCAAATTAATGCACTTATCACTACTTGCCTCTCAAGGGAGTGTTAGAGAATGAGCACCGCAAAAGTTAAGAACGGCTTCTCATTAATTGAACTTCTGATCGTCGTTGCAGTCATTGGAGTACTTGCGGCCATCGCAATTCCGAGTCTGCTGGCTTCGCGTCGAGCCGCCAACGAAGGCTCCGCCGTTTCCAGCTTGAGAATAATCTGCAGTGCCGAAGCCACCTATCAGTCAACCGTTGGCGGAGGCTCTTACGGAAGCCTGGCTTCATTAAGTGCTTCGAGCTTTGTTGATACCGTTGTCGGCAGCGCGTCGATTGGTGGAGGAACACCAAAGAGTGGTTATCTCTTCTCAGCAGAACCGCTGGTAGTCGGCACAATCGCGGCGTTTGACGCCAAAGCCCAGCCATCAATTTTTGCTGGCACAAATCCAACAAATGGCACTGGCTCGCGAAGTTTCTTTGTAAATGAATCTGGAGTCATCTTCTACAACCTAACCGCTACTGCGCCTACCTGTACTGCAACTCCAAGTCGAGCAGTTACGGGAACTGTTTTCAACTAACCTATCCTGCCAGCTTAGCTGTAATACGCGAGCTGAGACTCCCCTCAAGCGAATCTTCTGGACCTACACTTACTGGAAAAATCTGCCGGGCTACTTCTCAATGTGCTAAATTGTTGCCTGTGTATGTTATTAGTTTCGAACCCACCACTTCATTCAAACTAGAAAACATATAGTCGACGACGATAATGCAAGGCACTGGCGAAGCATCAGCGCTGGCTAACAACAAAGAACAAACGGTCGGCACAAGCGTCGCACAAAGCAGCAGCCGGACGAGGATTGTGAGTATTGCTCTCAACACGTTCCGTGAAGCGGTGCGTGATCGTGTGCTTTACAACCTCGTGCTTTTCGTACTTCTGCTGATAGGTGGCGCGATTTTTCTTGGTGAACTCTCGGGTGGTCAGGAGAAAAAGATAATTACGGATCTCGGATTGAGCGCCATGCTTATTTTCGGGGTCTTCATTGGCATTTTTGTCGGTGTCAGTTTGGTTTACAAAGAGATCGAGCGCCGGACCGTCTATGCGCTCTTTGCCAAACCTGTCGGCCGTGCTGAGTTCCTCATCGGAAAATATCTTGGCCTTTGTCTAACACTCCTGCTCAACACCGTCATCATGGGCGCGGGTGTTTCATTAGCGCTCATTTACGTAAGTCGCGGTTGGGACCCTTTAGCTCTGCAGATCTGGCCTGCAATTCTGTTGATCTACGTGGAGCTTATGATTGTCACAGCAATCGCGCTGGTTTTCTCTTCGTTCTCTTCACCAGCTCTCTCGGCCCTGCTTACATTCTTTATCTTCATTGCCGGTCATTTCAGCAGCGACTTAAAAACGCTTGCAGCGTTCTCGAGAACGGCAAGTGTGCGCTGGCTTTTTACTGCTCTCTATTACGCACTGCCAAACCTGGCAAACTATAGCTTCATAACTCAGGCCGCTCACGGGCGTGTGCCCGGCTTTCAACAAACTTTCGTAGTTGTCCTGTATGGATGTGTCTATATCTCATTGATGATCGCCATTGCGGCAATGATCTTCGCTCGTCGTAACTTCAAATGATACGAATCCGGCGAGGACGTCTTCTACATTGATTGACCGACTTCCTTATGACATTAGTCCAGACGATCAAACAACGTTTGAGCCAGGACATCGCCCTGGTGTCCGTAATTCTTATCGCCCTCATAACCAGCGTTGCGTTATCCCGTTGGCTCGACTCACGTCGACCGCCGATCGATCCGAGTTTCGAAGAAGAGAAACTGTATCTCAACGGCAATACCGCAAAGCGCCTTAGTTTGGGGTTCAATGGTATTGCAGCTGATTGGTACTGGATGCGTTCACTGCAGTATCTCGGACGCAAGATGGTCAATTTCGAGGACAACAACGCAGGACAGCTTTCCCTGAATGATCTGAGTGTTCTCGAGCTGCGTCTATTACCTTCGTTATTGCGCCTTTCCACTTCGCTCGATCCCGAATTCATGGGCCCTTATGAACTCGGTGCGATGATCCTGCCAACGTTCAATACAGACGAGGCCATCACGCTTCTGAACTACGGAATCGAACACAATCCTGACGCATGGCGACTTTACCAGCATTTGGGATACATCTACTGGCAACTGCACGACTATCACAAATCGAGCGAAATTTATGGCAAAGGCGCCAGGATCGCTGGAGCTCCTGAGTGGATGGCCGAAATGAGTGCGCGCGTCGCGGCTGAAGGAGGATCACGCAACGCAGCGCGTGACATGTATAGGCATCTCTACGATGAGTCCAAAGATCAACAAGTGAAGGAATTGATCGCGAGGCGTTTGATGCAGGTTGAATCCTTTGATGAACGCGATGCAATTCGCGCCGCATTAAAAGATTATCAAACTCGCACCGGTCGTTGTGTTTCTTCATGGAAAGATATTGCTCAGGCCTTACGCGCATCGCAGCTGCGGATTGATGCACAGTCCGGAGCTCCTGTTGACCCGTCTGACACGCCCTATGTTCTAGTGAAGAACGGATGCGACGTCGATCTTGATTACCCGCGGTCTAAAGTTCCTTACAGGTAACAATCAGGGCTAAACACAGTTCCGGTTTAATCCACCACCTGAGCACGTGAAAACCAAAAACAAAAAGAAGTTCCAAAAGCCACCCGAGAGAAAGGCTGAACCGGCAAGCGAATCAGCTATCGATAAACCATCTCTCAAAATAGGCTCGTTTCTAACCGAGCGTCGCGTTCTTTTTTTGATCATCGCAGCTAGCGCACTTGTTTATGCGAATTCGCTAAGCGGCAGTTTTGTTTTCGACGATACAAAACAGATCGTCGGAAACCCCGAGCTTCACTCATGGAGCAATATCATTCACGCCCTCAGCCATGACGTTTGGAGCTTTCAGCGTGGCACTTTGACAACCGACATTCCACCGCCGTACTACCGTCCGCTTTTTACAGCCTACTTGACGTTCAACTATCAGCTTTTTGGACTCTGGGAACCAGGTTGGCATTTGATGAATTTACTTGTGCACACGATCGCGAGTGCCCTGGTCTACTTCCTCCTGAAGAGACTATCGGGAGATCTGGCCATTGCCCTGCTGGGAGCTTTGTTGTTTGCCGTCCACCCGGCGCACGTTGAGTCGGTGTCCTGGATTAGCGGCATTCCTGATCCGCTAGCGGCTTTGTTCTACATTCCCTGTTTTATCTGGTACGTACGTTATCGTGAAGACCGAGATGTGAAGTGGCTGGCTTTATCACTGATCGCTTATGGACTCGCGGCTTTATGTAAAGAGACACCCTTAGCGCTTCCGTTAGTCCTCGCGGTTTGGGAATTAACGAGAGCGGGTGTGCGACAAGATTGGGGCACGCGATTTAAAGATATCGCTACTCGATTAATTCCATATGCCGCTGTTGGCGTGGCGTACCTGGTGCTTCGGTTCTCAGTACTTGGCCGCATAAGTTGGAAACACCCATTTATGGCACGTGTACCAGATTCGGCGATCTGGATGACCTTGCCCTACGTCTTTCTCAACTATCTAAAACATCTTGTTGCACCTTTTTATTTAAGTCTGATCTACGGCACGTCATTCATCACAGATGTTTCCGACGTTCGGTTTCTATTGCCGCTTGCGGTCCTTGTTGCTCTGTCGATTGGCCTGTGGAAATACAGAAAGTTCCTGAGTAGAGAGGTTTGGTTGGCAATCGCAATGATTCTTGTGCCGCTCTTACCGGTACTAAACCTCAGAGTATTCCATTATGAATACATCATCCAGGATCGGTATCTCTATTTACCTTCAATGGGCTTTTGTTATCTCGTTGCAATCGCAGTGACGCGGCTTATGCGTCACCAACCCAAACTCGGTTGGGTCACTTATGCAGGTGTCGTGCTGGCTTTTGGTATCAGCACAGCTTTTCAAAATCGTGTATGGCAGGGAGCAGTTCCACTCTGGGAGCGGGCCATCTACTACTCCCCAAACTCATGGTCCACTCACTACAATCTGGGGCTGGCCCACCTTGGACTCAAACAATACGATCAGGCGCGTGCAGAGCTGATCACTGCACAACGTTTGAACCCTCAAAAAGCGGAAGTCCTCAACAACCTCGCGTTGTCGCAAGCAGGTCTCGGAAATATCGATGACGCAATCGTCACTTTGAAAGCCGCTTTGGCAATCGATCCGCGGCTATTCGAGGCACATAACAACTTAGCGGCATTTCTTTACGACCAGAAAGATTTTGACGGTGCAAAACGTGAGATCCTACAGGTGCTCCAATACGATCCTCGCTCCAATTCAGCGCGTTTTAATCTGGCACGCATCATGGCGGCAACCGGCGACCAGGCTGCAGCTATTCGCGAGTTTGAAACGATACTTGCAGCCCAGCCAGATGACGGCGCGGCACACTACGAACTCGCCCTCAGCTATGCCGCCGTGGGTAGGAAAGCCGAGGCAGCACGCGAGATTCGTAATGCGCTAACACTCGAACGTGATCCTGAAGCTTCGCGAAAGATGCAGCAAAAGCTTGCTGACTTGGAACAGTGATATCGCTACAGCTAATACGATGAACCAATCTAAGATCGAGTGGAAGTGGGGTGCCTTCGCCGCGTTGGCAATTACCGTGCTCGCCATCTACCCACAGATCAATTTGTGGATCGCTCGCGGCAAGGATTGGCACGGCTCATACGTGTTGGTGCAAGGCGATGAGATCGCCTATTCCGCATATATCAATGCTCTGATTGACGGTCGACCCCGCGTGAACGATCCATTCATGGGGCTGGATAACGTGGCTGCGCAGCCATTGCCTGAGTCTCTCTTTTCGATTCAGTTTATTCCGGCTTACGTCATCGCGATCCCCGCTCGGGTCTTTCATCTCTCCGCGTCGACAGCATTCATTATCCTGATTGTGATCTGCGCCGTGGGCGCGTCACTTTCTATTTTTTGGTTGTTCAACACGATCATCGGCGACGCTCGCGCGGCTGCGACTGGTGTTGCGGTAGTCCTATGCCTGGGCACGCTGGCTGCCGGGCAAGGCGAAGCGCGAGTGATGTTCCTGGGTCAGAATGTTTATGACTTCTTTCCCTTTTTGCGACGATATCAACCATCGTTTGCGTTTCCGATTTTCTTTCTTTTCTGCGCGTTCGTGTGGCGATCACTGCCGCGGGGAAATCCTCGAAAAGAAATCAGATGGGCCATATTGTCCGGCTTGCTCTTCGCTGTTCTGGTTTTCTCTTATTTCTATTTGTGGACGGCTGCGCTGGCGTGGTTAGGTTGTTTGGTTTTGCTTTGGCTGATAATTCGAACCGCAGACCGGCGCCGAGTGACTCTTGCCGTTACTGTAATCGCTGCTTTCGCGGTGCCGGCTGTCATAGCCTTCTTCACTCTTCTATCACGCCGTTCAGCAAGCATGGATAGCACGCAGTTGCTTTCACGTTCCCACGCTCCCGATCTTTTCTATGCTCCCGAGATAATAGCCATCGTTGTGCTGGGGACGCTGGGAGTCGCGGCCTGGCGTAAGGTCATCAGTCCCGGGGAACCCATCGTACTCTTCGCAGCCTCACTTAGCTTGATGTCCATTGTCGTGTTCAATCAACAAATCCTCTCCGGCCGTTCATTACAACCGATCCACTATCAGGTCTTCATTGCAAACTATGTCGCGTTGGTTGCAGCAGTATTAGCTGGAGTCAGTTTGACAGTTCGAAAGCGGAAAGATGCCGGCAGGCAAATTCCCGGACGCGCACTTGTGTATGTCGCGCTGGCGGCAATGACCTGGGGAGTAGTCGAAGTTGCCGGATCCACTCGGCGGAATGCAGCTTACGCGAGAATTCGGGATGACTCGATGCCAGTGATCGAGCGACTCGCGGAGATGGCGCGTTCAGATGGAACCTACAATGCAGCGCGCAGCCACGGTTCATACCCGAAGGTCTATTCCACCAATCTAATGGTCGCTGGTAATCTGGCAACGGCAGCACCTCAAGGAGTCCTTTGGAGTCAACACACCACTGCAGCAGGAGTAGCGAATCTGGATTACGGCAAAGAGCGCTACTACTACTATCTGTATTACTCGGGAGCCGATGAAAGGGAGCTGGCCCAGGCAATGGTCGAAGGTCGATTCAATACGCTTTCCGCTTTGTTCGGCGTGGAGCGTGTTATTACCACGCTAACTCCCGACCCGAAACCAATAACGACGGAAGATATGAGTAACGAAGTACGTAACTACTCTCAATTCATTCGTAGTTTCTCGCACGAACGTGCTGCTGATCCGTTACTTAATTATGTAGTGGCGCCAATACAGGCGGAACCGAATTACGCGAATCTGGATGGCTGGTACGAACGTGATGCCGGAGAACATGTCGGCATCTATGTGATTTATCGAGTCAAGCTGCGGAACGTAAACTGAAGAGGTTCCATGTCATTCAGTTATCGAAACCAGAAACTTAACCTCATTAGCGCGGAAATACTCCGCCGCCCGTTGGTCAACTCAAGATGAATCAACAGAAAATAGTTTGGAAATGGGGAGCGCTAGCAACTCTTGCCATGACGATTATCGCGCTCTACCCACAGCTAAATCTATGGATTGCCCGAGGTACTCAGTGGCACGGCTCATACGTTTTGACTCAGGGTGACGAGGTAGCTTATTCCGCATACATTAACGCCTTGATCGACGGGCGGCCCCGCCGAAACGATCCATTCAACGGGCGCGATGATGTCCCGGGTAAGCCAACCTACGAGTCGCTCTTTTCAATTCAATTTTTACCAGCGTATGCCATTGCGTTGCCGGCTCGCATCTTTGGTCTGACGACTTCAACGGTTTTCATATGGCTAATTGTACTGGGCGCTGTTACGTCATCACTTGCAATCTTTTGGTTGCTGGCAGTGCTGACTAGAGAGAGCAAACTTGCCGCGGTTGGAGTGCTATTTACTCTTTGCTTTGGAGCACTCGCAGCCGCTCAGGGAGTCGCTCGACTAAAGCTTTCCGGCCAACGCGTTCATGACATGTTTTCTTTTCTACGGCGATACCAACCTTCAATCGTATTTCCGCTTTTCTTCGTGTTCTGCGTCTTCATTTGGCGAGCCTTCACGCATGAGAGTGCCAGAGCGAGACTGTACTATTCGCTAGGTGCAGGCGCCTTACTCGCCGTGTTGGTTTTCTCTTACTTCTTTATTTGGACCGCGGCGTTCGCGTGGTTTGTCGGGGCCGCACTGTTGTGGATTGCCTTCAGACGGAACGAGGCGAGGCGAGTATTCCTGACGGGCGGGGTTGTGGGATTGTTTGCTGTAGCAGCCGTTATTCCCTTCTTCTTGATGCTCGCCAGGCGAAATACCAGCATGGACCAAACCCAGCTGCTGCTTTTGACGCGCGCTCCTGATTTGTTCTATCCGCCGGAGATTATCGGCTTTATCGTTTTGGGAATTCTCATTTATGCCCACCGGCGCGAGCTTGTGGATCTGCGCTCTCCGGTTGCGTTGTTCACTGCATCCTTCGCCTTGTTACCATTTCTCGTTTTCAACCAACAAATTGTCACCGGACACTCGCTTCAGCCAATACATTACAAGGTCTTTATCGCTAACTACGTTGTATTGCTATCCGTGGTGCTGATATTCCCACTACTGTGGCGTGCGAAGGATTCCAAACGCGCTATCCCATCCCGCCTGCTTACTCTAACAATCATCGTATCCCTCGGTTGGGGAATTGTCGAAGTGTCGGATATCGCGAGCCGCGACGCAGCAAAAGCTGGTCTGCGTGATGACCTTTTACCGGTGGCGCGTCGATTGAAGGAGATGAGTCGCGAAGATGGAACCCTGAGCGCCGCATTAGCGGGCCAGGGACCTTTCCCGCTTGTTTATGCTTCAACTTTGGATGTCTCCGGTAGCTTACCGTCAGACAGTCCAGTCGCGGTTATGTGGGCACTTCACACGCCCGCCAGCGGTGTCAGCCTTTCTGAAAGTAAAGAGCGCTTTTACCATTACATGTACTATTCAGGTCTGAGCCCAAAAGAAGTTGCTGTCGGCATGTCTCAGGAACGCTTCATCGTCCTCGCGCCCCTCTTCGGCGTAGAGCGAATCATTGAAGGACTCACACCCGATATGAAAAAGATCACTACAGATGAGATGCGTGAGGAACTTCGACGCTATGCAGATTTCAGCGATCATTTCGGACAGGAACAGGCAACTCATCCTTTATTAAATTACGTAGTTGTTCCAAATAACGAGGCCGCACCAAACTTCGTCAATCTCGACAGGTGGTATGAACGCGATGCCGGCGAAGAAGTCGGCATATTTAAAATCTATCGAGTGAAGTTGCGTAGTCAGAAATGAAAGACAGTTTGCTTCGACCAGTCTTTACGTGCAGGTTCAAACTATGAGCTTGCTTTCTTCAAGATGAATAGCGCGATTAGTTGATGATCCGTTCAAGAACGAATCAATGAGAGCTCTTGCAAATATATGCCAATAGTCGAAATCGAAAATCTCACCAAAGACTACGAACTCGGATTCTTGCGCAAACGCAAAGTCCGAGCACTCGATAAACTTTCACTCACTGTGGAACGTGGCGAAATTTTTGGATTTCTCGGCGCCAATGGTGCGGGTAAAACCACGACGCTGAAATTGTTAATGAGGCTAACGTTTCCTACCGAAGGCACTGCCCGAATCCTTGGTTCGGATATTAATAACGTCTCAATGCATCAACGCATAGGATATCTGCCAGAGAATCCTTACTTCTATGACTATCTGACTGCTCGTGAGTTTCTGGAATACTGTGCGCAGCTCTTTGGTTTTCCGTCTGTGACACGACGTGAACGGACAATAGATCTGCTCAGCAGCGTTCACCTGGAGGAGAAAGCCTGGAACACGCAGCTACGAAAGTTTTCAAAAGGCATGCTGCAGCGCGTAGGTTTGGCTCAAGCTTTGATTAACGATCCTGAGGTCGTTTTCCTTGATGAGCCGATGAGCGGCCTTGATCCGATCGGACGTCGAGAGGTGCGTGATCTGATAGCTTCCCTACGACAAACCGGCAAGACTGTTTTCATGTGTTCGCACATACTGTCGGACATCGAGGTACTTTGTGATCGCGTCGCCATCTTGAATAAAGGAAGACTCGCGCATATCGGCAGGTTGAATGAACTGCGAGGTCAGGAAGGAAAAGCGAATCTGGAAATCATTGTCACAGGCACTGACGTTGAATCACTTTCAAAACAGCTTTCCGCTGAAAATAATTTTGTCATTACAGAAACCGCTGATGGTGTGCGGATTGAGGTGCCTGAGGAGACTGATGTCGATCTTGTGATCGCTGCTTTGCGAAAAGCTAACGGAAAGTTGGTTTCGGTGCAGGCTGTGAAGCAATCGCTGGAGGAGTTGTTTGTTGATTGATGATTGAAGAATAGGACCTATAGGACGTATTGGACCTATTCTTTGATTTTAAACCCCGTGATCTCCATCTTGATGTTCGCACGAACATCCGTGTCGCTCATTCCTTCGAGCATCACCTGCACCTTCATTGTCTTGTTCGGTTCAAGTTCGGGTTGGCGAGTAGGAACAACGACTACAGTACGCTCCTTTACCGATTTTCCCTCATGGTCAATGACAGCCGCCCTGACTTCCAGGCCATTTAGAGTCTTGCCGGTTAAATTGCGGACGGTGGTGTGCAAACTCATAACGATATCGCCTAACGCGCGCTTTGCTTCTTCAGCCTCCGGTTCATCTAGTTTGATGTTCTGAATGTATTGGTCCCATTGTGGTGAACCAGGTCTAATTGCTCCCTGCAAAGTAGGCTCGACCCCAGGTCGCTCGCTGGCCGATCTCAATAGCAGCAATACAAACAAACCTACAACTATCGCTGCACCAATTGCCACAATGATGATTATGGTATTGCGCGACTCCTCTGGAGCGTCGCGTCGCTTTTCATTTGCTGCCATTGTGTCTGGAATTGTAGGGACGGAAAAATCCTTTTGCAATGCGCGTCACCTCCGAAGTGGTCCGAGATGATTAGACGCTTTGCTGACCCAGGAGTTCCTCAATAGTTCAGAGCTCCAGCAATCTCGCGATCAGTTCTTCCAATTCGCCAAAGTCGATCGGTTTTGTAATGTAGCTATTGCAACCTGCCGCAAGCGCCTCGGCCTTAAAGTCAGCGGTGTCATGCGCTGATACGGCAATGATCGGTGTTTCCGCAAATTCGGGGATCCGACGTAACAATCTCGTTGCCGCAAGACCGTCGATCACGGGAAGACTCAGATCCATGAGGATCAGCTGCGGCTTCTCAGCCTGTGCGATCGTCACAGCTTCCTGCCCATTCCGCGCCTCTACCACGATATAACCATCCATCTCCAGAAGACGATGCATCATGAAGCGATTGTCTTCGGTGTCCTCGACGAGGAGGATCTTTTGCTGATTTCCTTGACTGGCCATATCAGTCGTTCAGACTGTTTAGATTCAAAGGGTAAGCGGCCTTGAGCAACCGCAAGTAGTTGATTTTACTGTATCAGTAGAATACGTTCAGCTTTTTTGCTAACATCCCGCACCGAAATACAACAGATCGGGACGGAGGCCTAGATTCTTATTAGTACACCTTCGACCGGTTACCTGCGGGATCCCCAACCCGTCGGTCTCTCCCACATTAAGTTGAACGGATGTTTCATGAAGCCTTTATCGAGGATAGATGATGTAAGTACGCTCCAGGAACTTGGGAAAGCTTCGATCCAGATCGTCCACGATCTCAAAAACCAGCTAAACGGTCTCAAACTTTATGCCACCTTTCTGAAACGACGGATTGAGAAAAGTGAACGACCTGAAGATGAGCAACAGACCATCATCAAGTTAATTACCGGCTTGGACCGGGCAGCAAGCGATCTTTCACTGATCGTCCAATATGGAAGACCGATTGAGTTGAAAAAACAAGCTGGTTTTGACATTCAAAAGGCAATGCGCTCGATTTGTTCACGACTGAACGAAGAGGCTTTACCGGTTGTTTGTGATTCTAACGTGGAGTCGCTGCTTGGGAATGGGGACCCGACTAAACTAACGGATGCGTTCAGTTGGATTTCAGCCGGAGCCGCCGGGTTTCGACACGATGGTGATTCGGATACTCCGATAAGAGTATCCGTAAACCGTAATGTTAACGATCAGGTCAGTATTGAATGGTCAGGCTTTGCGCCAATTGATCACGATCCATTCAAGTCCTTTGCGGGTAGCGACGAGATCAGAATGTCCTTGGCGGCGAAGATAATTGAAGCTCATGGCGGTTCAGTAGAGCACGATCGGAATCGCTTTCTTGCGACTTTACCGCTTTCGGAGTGATCCGAAAACGGAAACGGTTTGTTGAAGGAGTGTAGAACGATGGCCCCTCAAAGTGCGGCGATAACCAGGGAGGACAAGAAGGTGGAGAACAAAGAAGTCAGGATTCTGGTAGTAGACGATGAGCCAATGATGGCCGATTCACTGCGTCAGAATTTTATGGAAGAGGGCTATTCGGTCGACACGGCGGCTACCGGTGCGGCGGCTATCGAGCTTTTCGACCAGGGAGGTCATCATCTCGCAATCTGTGATCTACAGTTGCCGGACATGGATGGCCTCGAAGTGATGCGGCATATGAAAGATGCGCGGCCAACAACCGAAGTCATCGTCGTCACAGGTTATGGAACAGTCCAGAAGGCAGTTGAAGCCACCAAGGCTGGAGCGTTTTATTTTGTTGAGAAGCCATTTGATTTTGAGGAATTACAACCGTTGGTTGAAAAAGCGCTCGAACGTCGAGAGCTTGTCGCCGAAACTGCCAACATGCGACGTCAACTGTCGACACGGGCTGAATACTTCAACATCATCGGCGCTTCCAAGCCCATGCAAACCATCTATGAAACGATCGAGTCAGTTGCAAAGTCTGATGCGAACGTTTTGATCGTGGGCGAGTCGGGAACCGGCAAAGAACTGATTGCCAACGCAATTCATTACAATTCTCTTCGTTCCAAGAAACCGTTTATCAAGGTCAACTGTGCAGCCCTACCAAAGGAGTTGATTGAATCGGAACTCTTTGGCCACACGAAAGGCGCTTTTACGGGAGCTCACGCGGATAAAGAGGGTTTGGTACAACACGCAGCAGGCGGATCGTTGATGTTGGACGAGATCGCCGAAATGCCAATTGAACTTCAACCAAAGCTCCTACGAGTTCTCCAGGAGCGCAGTTATCGCAAGATCGGATCTGAAAAGACGTACGCCGTCGATTTTCGATTGATCTGTTCTACTAATCGACCGCCGGCCGATGCAATCCGCGATGGACTTTTGCGAGATGACCTGTTTTACCGAATCTCAACAATCACCATTCACGTTCCGCCTCTGCGTGAGCGGAACGAAGACATTCAACTTTTGACAGAACACTTCCTTCAGATGTACGCGCATAAATATGAACGCAGCATTTCGGGAGTTTCACAGGCGGCTTACCAGCGCCTCTTTGGACACAGTTGGCCAGGCAATGTTCGTGAATTGCAGAACGTTATTGAGCGAGCGGTGTTGCTTGCGAAAGATACAAAGATCGAACCAATTGATCTGCCGTTTGATAACGGGACCGTTCCCGAAGGCTCCTCTCCGGCTGTCGATTGGGACGTACCGCCCAACATGACGCTGGAGGACATCGAGCGACTCGTCATCGAGCGTACACTTCAACGAACGGGCGGTAACAAGCAGGCGGCCGCGAATCTGCTCGGAATATATCGTCCCCGCCTCTACAGCAAGATCCGGAAATACAATATTGACGTTTCGACACGTGCTTCTGCTCAATCATAGATCTCTGTTCGATATGCTTTAGCTTGTCGTGACGTGCCAAAGCGGATTGAATGATCATCAGACGACTTAAAATAATCGTTGGGGTCCGCTTCGGCGTGTCACGACAAGCTAAAGCATATCGGACATCACAAACCCCGGAATGAAATCTCTCCAAACCACGCGACTGCGCAGCGTCGATGCCCTGCGAGGAATTGCAGCACTGGGCGTAGTTCTCTATCACGCGATTGACCGCACCGACAAAGTGCTGCCACCGAATTCTCTTCGTTATCCAATGAAGTTGATCCAATTTCTAAGCTCGTTTGGCTACATTGGTGTATTTCTCTTTTTCGTTATTTCAGGATTCTGCATTCATCTGCAATGGTGCCGTTTACGAAGTATTAACGAGGAACCATCAGTTGCTTTCGGCAAGTTCTGGAAACGCAGAATTCGAAGACTATACCCACCATACCTTATCGCGCTTGTGTTATTTCTCGGATTGACCGCGCTTACGGTTGGCATCAGTGTTTCACGCTTATTTATTTACGACGTCGCGATGCATTTATTGATGCTTCACAATCTCGATCCCAGAACTTGCTACAGCATTAACGGAGTGTTTTGGACGCTCGCTATCGAAGAACAACTCTATCTCGCTTACTTCCTGTTGCTCTTTTTGCGGAAGCGTTGGGGCTGGTACGTGACATTGATAGTTTGTCTGCTCGCGCGAGCAGCCTGGATGACGCTGAGTCATCTTGTCTGGCAGAAGAGCGGCATTGGCTTGCCCGTGCCTGAAGCAGCTGCGTCTCACTGGTTCACATGGGCATTGGGCGCGATTGCCGTGGAGGCATGGTTCGGTTTAGTGAAACTTCCACGCTGGACACGTGACCTCAGGATAGCGTCGTTGCTGATCGTCTCAGCGTCGGCCATGGCCTTTTTTGGACCGTACATTCCAAAAGACACTTTCTGGCACAACAGCAGCTGGTTTCTTCTGCACCCGCTGTGGGGCATTGGCTTCTTTATCGTATTGAACCGTGCGGTGCTTGCTGAAGACGGTTGGGTCCGCGAACTGAGGCTGCCGCCGATAATATCGGTCTTCGCTACCTTAGGCGTGTTCTCGTATTCGATCTACCTGACGCACGAGTTGACGATCATGCAGTCGTGGCGCTGGGTCAATCCGGCAGCGTGGCAAATGCAGAATGTATTTCTCATCACGATTCCGGCCACCATTGTGTTTGCCTGGATGTTCTTCTGGTTTTGTGAGCGGCCGTTTATGAAACGGAAAAGCGCAGAGGCACAAAAAAATACTGAAGATTCGTTGCCTTTAATGATGAACGAGCCTGCGGAAACTGCGACGGCATGAGGACCGAAGACCAAAGACCTACGTGGATGATTTCAGTCTGGCTGGTATGTAGCCACACTCGTAGGCGTTTCGAAACAACGAACCTTATAAATCTGCACTCGGTCGTCGTTAATCTTTCTGGCAATTCTCTCCAAGACATACTTCGCAAGATTTTCCGCGGAGGGTTGTAGTTCATCGAACGGCGGGAGTTCGTTGATATTGCGGTGATCCAGATAAAGCACCACCTCATCAGCTGCGGCTTTCAATTCGACAAAATCGACCAGCAGACCGATATTATCGAGCTCGCGACCTCGTGCATAGATTTCGATTTTGTAGTTATGTCCATGCAAATTCTCGCACTTACCTTTGTATCCGCGCAGCTGATGCGCGCTCGAGAAGTTGCGCTCAATCATCACCTCGAATTGACCTGGCATGCAGACAGATTACACCAAAAGTACGACAGGCTGTCAGCCTGTCGGTGCGTCTTGCACGACGCTCCTTTCAATAACGTTAACTAACCAAACCGCGACAGGCTAACAGCCTGTCCTACCACGCTAACGACGCCAATTCCACTTCCAGTCACGCCAATTCTTCACCAGTCCCGCTTTCACCGGATTATTCAGAACATACTTAACAACTCGTTCATACTCCGAATCTTTTTTGATAACATGATCATAGCTCTCAGCCTCCCAAAACGCGCCTTTCCTCCCCAGAATTCGGTTTGCCTCACGCGCTGTATATCCTTTCAGCGACTTCATGATCACTCCCAAAGTTGAGTCAGCGCTTTCGTACATCAGTGGACGCGATCCTGCAACGACGCGTAATGATCGATCGTTAAGGAACGGCTTGAACACGGTGTGCACGTGATTCGACATGATGCTGTATGAATCGAGTCGAAAAACCTTGCCATCGCGATAGTGCAAACTCTCCTGAATGAGATCGGCAACTAGCGGGTCCTTCATCCAAACTGGACCAGTCTCCTCTTTGTGCAAGATCTCTTCAAACTTCACGAACCAACTGCGATGAAATTCCTGCAGTCTCGCTCGTTGTTGTTGATCTATTTCAAGTGGACTCTCGTCCGCTCCTGTTAGGCGTCTACACTCACCTTCGAGCCAACGCTTTTCTTGTTTCCATTGCGCCAATTCGCTCTTGGGAACGGATCCCGCGAGGCGGAATGTTACGAAGAAAGTTGCGTTCGGAGGTTGAATATGCGGCAGCTTACGCCGATAGAACTGCTTATATGGGTGAGGCATAAAATTGTACGACAGGCTGTCAGCCTGTCGGTGCGTCTTGCACGACGCTCCTTTCAATAACGTTAACTAACCAAACCGCGACAGGCTAACAGCCTGTCGTACCATTAAAGATATCCGCCAGATCTTCAACTCGAGACGTGATGCGGCACGGAGGCAAACTGCGAAGAAACGTTTGTCCGTATGGCTTAGTTCGCAAACGTGGATCCAACACAGCGAGAACTCCGCGATCCGTTGTGCTCCGTATGAGCCGGCCCAACCCTTGTTTCAACGAAATGATCGCTTGAGGCACGCTGTACTCGTAAAAACTGGAGCCGCCCAGGTCCTCGATATATCGCTGTCGAGCAGCCACGACCGGATCCGTCGGCACTGCGAACGGTAACTTATCGATGATCACGCAGGACAATTGATCACCACGAACATCTACGCCTTGCCAAAAACTCGAGGTCGCAAACAACACTGCGTTCCTGGTCTCGCGAAAACGCTTCAGCAGTTGCCCCTTGGAAGCACTTCCCTGCACCAGACAGGGATAATCGATTTCAGCCCATACATTCTCGAACAGTGACTGCATACCGGCATAACTGGTTGAGAGAACAAAGGCACGCCCCTCGGTTGCACTTAGTATTCTGACCACTTCAGCGGCGGCTGCCTCCGCCCATTCTTTTGAACGGGGATCGGGCATCGTCGCCGGCAGATACAAGATTGTCTGGCTCTGATAGTCAAAAATCGACTCCGCAATCAAATCGTCGGCTGTATCCAGGCCAAGGCGATCACGAATAAAGCCGAAGTTCCCGCCACTGGAAAGTGTCGCTGAGGTCAGAACAACCGTTGGCACTTCATCAAACAATTTGTCTTGTAGTAGTCCGGCGACATCGATAGGAGAGGCCCGGAGAAAGATGCCTCTGTTGCGCCGTTCAATCCAGTAGACAAATTTCTTATCACTGCCGGTGACTATGAATTCGAGTTCAAATCTTAGTTGCCGAAGACGTCGAACCTGATTCTCGATATCTGCTGGTTTGTCTGGAATGGCATCCAGCGTCGTTTCCACGCGAGTGATTGCCCCAACGAGTGCCATATAAAGGTCACCAAGCGGAGTCGCTTCGTAATCCCCTTCTCGATTTCGTTTTGCGAAGGTGCCGGGGACGATTGGAAAGCGCCCCTCTTCACCACGACCATCGCGGAATCCCATCCAGAAGTTATCTGAAAAGCCGGCAAGCCGGGCGGTAGATTTAGTAACCTCGCGATCGACCTCAGCGTCCTCGATCTTCAACATCCCAAGGTCACGAACAAGATCGTCCAGTTGATAGTTTGATACCTGAGAACCGAAGTATTCGGATGCAACGTCTTCAATGAGATGTGCTTCGTCGAGAATGACTGCTGTGTACTCAGGCAATACCGATCCGTAGTTGCCATTACGCAAGGCGAGGTCTGCGAAGAACAAATGATGATTAACGACAACGATGTCGGCTTCGCGAGCGCGGTCACGCATGCGGGTAATGAAACAAGGATCGAAGTCCGGACACTTTTGGCCGAGACAGGTGTCGGGTCGAGCGTCGATGTGACGCCAAAACGAAAGTGACTCCGGAAGAGTGGCTAGCTCTGCGCGGTCTCCGATCTGCGTTTGTTTTGCCCAAAGCGAGACCTCTTCGAAATAGTCAACTTCTTCGAGTCCCTCAAGCACCGGTGAATCCTCAGCGCGTGCGAGACGATGCAGGCAAAGGTAGTTGCTGCGACCTTTCATGTAAGTGGCATTGAAACGTCTCGGCAGGATGCTTTGAAGAAAGGGAATGTCTTTCTCCATCAACTGCTCCTGAAGGTTCTTTGTTCCCGTTGAGATGATTACTCGGCCGTTTCCCGCAAGCGCCGACGAAACCGCCGGAACCAAATAGGCGAGTGTTTTACCTGTGCCTGTTCCCGCTTCGACGATCAGGTGGCGTTTCTCTTCAAACGAACGCATGACAGCCCGCGCCATGTCGATCTGGCCGGGACGGTATTCATATTCTGGGTGCGCCTGGGCGATGAGACCCTCAGGCCCGAAGATTTCCTGCATAATATTCCAATCAGAGCTTAGTGAGTGGCGTAGCCACGATTCAACGATTACTGAAAATGACGATCACAACGACGAGAGGAGGCGGTGATAAACACTTCCGAATTTTAACCCTAAAGATATCGTTCATCATATTCAATATCATTGAGCCGCAGGAGATCCAAATACTCTTGCCTGAAATATCTTTACTCGATGAGCTTCTGGTTGATTCCTGATATCCCTTCCAACTTTTCAGCTACCAACTCCGCCCAAGATCTCCTGGACACCACCAGGCTTTAGCCGGTGGTACTTCAACTTTTCAGCTACCAAACAACTCCCCGAAGTCTCCTGGACACCACCAGGCTTTAGCCGGTGGTACTTCAACTTTTCAGCTACCAAACAACTCCGCGTGTCTCCTGGAGTGCAGAGTCTGTTGTTGGTAGCTGAAAAGTTGAAGTACCACCGGCTAAAGCCTGGTGGTGTCCAGAATGCAGGAGTCCCGTTTCGTAGCTTTGAACTTGAAGTACCACCGGCTAAAGCCTGGTGGTGTCCAGAATGCAGGAGTCCGTTGTTCGTAGCCTTGAACTTGAAGTACCACCGGCTAGAGTCTGGTGGTGTCGGACTCAATGATTATCCGCGGCGCTCTTTTTCCTGAGCTTGAGCGCCAGAGCAACTGTCGCGTTCTCCTCATCGGTTGTGTATGTAAAGTCTCTATCAACGTCGATCGGCTCAAACAAGCCGGCCTTGTTTATCCGCACCACACTCTCTTGCAGAAGTCGCTGGTTAAAAACATCTCCCACATTCAAAACAAAAAACTCAGCGAGCTGCTTCGTTGATACATCCTCTCCTTCGATTGTTAAGGACCTCAAACTGAATTGCTTCCCCTCTTCGATCCGGATCTCAAAATCAACGATCTCTTCTTCTGGATTGGCACGATTGTCTTTGAAAAGCGGAACAGGCTCGACTGTGTATTCGATGAATCCCTTCTCGCCGTAAGCTCGCTTGAGATCTTCGAAGAGCCACTTCCCTATTCTTTCTCCGTTTGCTATATCGCCTTTTGTCATCGGCAAGAGTGATCTAACTTCTTCGAGACTCATTGCCTTAACGCCGTCAATCTTGAGATTGCCAAGGCGGCAAAGCGGGCCCTCAGTTGTCGACACTGTGACTTTCAACCCAGCGCCAATGACACTAATCCGTGGTTCACGAAGTTGCGCCCGCAAGTATCCCTGGCTTCTCATGTAATTGGATAGCTGATGGAGACAGTAATCCAATATGTCTCGATCGTACCCGGGTCTCGTTTCACTTTCATACTCGTTCAGGTATTCACGAAGATGTCCAGCTAGATCTTCTGTGGTGAAATGTTTGTTACCTACAAAGTCCAGCGAGGTAATTGCGTACTTCATCCCCTCATCCACTACAAATCGAACGCCATTCGAGTTTTCAATACGCAAACCAACTACACTCGTATCCATATACCCCTTGTCAGCGAGCAGGGCTTTCACCAGTTTCGCCGCTTCTTTGATGTTCTTTTCCGTTGGGGTCGCGTCCTCTCGCATCAATCCGTGCTCCCGAAAAGATTTCAGCACGTCCGAGATCGGGAGCGAGTTTAAACCTTGAAAATCAATTCGACTCTTATAATCGAACGACTGGCACGGCGGTGAAGTTGTCGTTGGTGATTTCGCACAGGGTGTTTGAATTTCTGTTGACTGCGCGTTTGTGAGAATAGAAACCAGGCTTAAAAACAGAACTAAGGTTAGTGGTCGCACGTAACGAATCATGTCTCGACCTCCTTTGAGCTGATTTGCTCAATTCAGTTTGGATCGATTAAGGAAGGGGAATTACTAATCGCAGGTTCTTATTGTCTCCAGTCTGGGCGATCTGAATCGGATCACTGTTGACTTGCTTGTTTTTTGATTCGTGTGATTCGTGGATCATCTTCTCTTCTGAATCAGAAGTACGATCCACGAAACACACGAATCACCCGAATCAGAATAGAATCCTGGGCGCTTCCTGGGGCCAAAGACCAGCAGTTAATCTGCACCAACCGTTCCATGTTCCGCCTCGAACCGTTTCAATCGGTTCGGATACAACGGAAAGCGCGCCGTTAACTCTGCAACTCCGCGAATCACCTGGTTTCGAACTTCATCGGACTGCGGTGCATGAATAACCTCCGCGATCAACCTGCCAATCTCTCGCATCTCAGCTTCCTTCATTCCGCGCGTAGTGACCGCAGGCGTGCCGATGCGCAAACCTGAGGCAACGAATGGCTTGTTCTGATCAAACGGAATTGTGTTCTTGTTCACCGTAATAAGCGCGGCTTCAAGTGCTTTCTCGGCGTCTTTTCCAGTGATGCCTTTGCCGTCCATCCAAACATCCACGAGCATTAAGTGATTGTCAGTCCCGCCTGAGACCAGGCGAAGTCCCTGCTCCTGCAACTCCGCGGCAAGTGTTTTTGCGTTTTTGAGGATCTGGGCCTGATAGTCCTTAAACTCGGCGCGTAATGCTTCGCCAAATGCGACCGCCTTAGCCGCGATGATGTGCACAAGTGGACCACCTTGCACGCCGGGGAATAACTTCCGATCGATCTCCTTTGCATGCTCTTCCTTGCACAGAATCAAACCGCCACGTGGACCTCGAAGAGTTTTATGCGTTGTGGTGGTTACATAATCAGCATGTGGAACCGGTGACGGATGCAGGCCCGCTGCAATTGGGCCGGCGATATGGGCAATGTCCGCAAACATTCGTGCCCCAACACCGCGCGCAATCTCCCCAATGCGTTCGAAGTTAATTGTTCGCGGGTAGGCTGAGGCGCCACAAACCAGGAGCTTTGGCCGGTGTGTCTCTGCCAGTTTTTGCAACTGGTCGTAGTCAATCTGTTCTGTTTCTCGCGAGACGCCATAATCGGCGACTTTGTAACTCAGGCCTGAGAAGTTCATTGGGTGGCCATGCGTCAAGTGTCCCCCATGCGACAGGTTCATTCCAAGAATCTGATCGCCATACTGAATCGCTGCCATATAGACCGACATGTTTGCCTGCGCGCCACTGTGGGGCTGAACGTTGGCGTGGTCTGCTCCAAACAGCTCCTTCGCTCGGTCAATCGCGGTCTGTTCAACGACGTCAGTCCACTCGCAACCTCCGTAATAGCGTTTTCCTGGATAGCCTTCAGCGTACTTATTGGTGAAGACGGAGCCGGCAGCTTCAAGAACGGCTTCACTAACAAAATTCTCCGAAGCGATCAGCTCCAGACCGTTTGCCTGGCGAGCGACCTCGTGATCGATCGCATTGGCAATTAATGGATCAACTTCAGAAAGAGATGCATTGCGAGAATCAGACATTGGTGTTTGGCCTTATGGTTTTGTGTACGACAGGGTTTTAGCCTGTCGGATTGTCTGGGTCTAAGTGGATTCAACAGTCAGCAACTGCAACCAACGACAGGCTAACAGCCTGTCGTACTCTTTTGTTCCAGGGCTTTTATCTTTGCTAGTCGTTGATCGTGACGTCCGCCTTCAAATTGTGCGTCAAACCACGCGCGCACAATCTTTGGTATCTCCTGTTGCGGAGTGGTGCGTGCTCCGATCGCCAAGACGTTGGCATCGTTATGTTGTCGCGCGAGTCTGGCCGTCTCTTCTGACCATGCAACCGCTGCACGCACACCCGGAACTTTGTTGGCAGTGATTGCCATTCCGGTTCCTGAAGCACATACCAACAAGCCCTGCTCGACATCACCATGTGAGACTTGCTCTGCTACCTTTGCAGCATAATCAGGATAGTCAACCGATTGCTCAGAAATAGTTCCCAGGTCTGAAAAGTCAATTCCCAGCTCTTGTAATAAAGGCTTTAGCCTTTCTTTTTCTGAGTAACCTGCGTGGTCGCTTGCGAGAGCGATTTTCATGAGGGCGCCTTCCATTTTTAAGTTCAAAAGAGAAACGCGATGGTACATCACTCTTTTGGAGGCAGCAAAGGACAGTTTGTCTTTGTGCTTTGCTCTGTGAAGAATAGAACCCATCTGACCTTTTGGACCTATTAATCAAAAACAAAGCACAAGAACGACAGGCGGTTTGCCTTCGCCCTAAAGCTAAGCGAGAATGCACCACGCTTATCAAGGTCCGTCTGATCGGTATCAAATCGAAAAACTATGCGCTGGTCACAATACTTCATTCCAACTCTTCGAGAAGATCCTGCTGACGCCGAGGTCGTCTCTCACAAGCTCCTTTTACGCGCTGGCGTGATTCGTCAGCTGTCGGCCGGTATTTATTCTTACTTGCCACTTGGTCAACGCATCGCGCTGAAGGTGATGCGGATTCTGCGCGAAGAAATGAACGCTATCGGTGGCCAGGAGTTCTACCTGCCTGCGATTCATCCCGCAGAACTCTGGCAGGAATCAGGTCGTTGGCAGGCAATAGGCGACGATATGTTTCGCCTTAAGGATCGAAAAGGCGCCGATATGTGCCTTGGGATGACGCACGAAGAAGTGTTTACCAGTATCGCGCGAAACGAACTTCGATCTTATAAACAACTGCCTCAGTGCTGGTACCAGATTCAGATTAAATTTCGCGACGAAGCAAGACCAAAATCCGGGTTGATGCGACTGCGTACTTTCATAATGAAGGACGCATATTCATTCGACATCGATCGCGCTGGGCTCGATAAGTCGTTTAACGATCAACGCGAAGCCTACAAGAAGATCTTTACGCGCTGTGGCATCGAGTTCCTGATCGTTGAAGCGTCTTCGGGTGCTATGGGCGGTTCGGAGTCAAATGAGTTCATGGCTCGGACTCCTGCGGGCGAAGACTTGATCGTGCACTGTTCCAAATGTGGTTACGCGGCAAATTTGGAGAAAGCTACATCGAGGTTGGCACAAGTTGAAGAGGAAGCCGGCCCGGCAGCTCCTGAGGAGTTTCCAACGCCGGGCGTCCGTACCATTGAAGACCTGACAACGTTTCCCGGCGGAGCGGAAGCTTCCCGACAGATCAAATCGCTTGTGTATGTCGCGACTCGTGATGGTCAGCCCCAACCCGTGCTGGTGCTTCTGCGCGGTGATCATCAACTACACGAGACAAAGCTTGCTGATAGTTTGCGCGCCACTGCCGTTCGTCCCGCACGGCCTGAAGAGATCAGCGAACTCCTCGGAGCAAGTGCCGGTAGTCTTGGCGGCGTTGGCGCAAAGGAAAAAGCAAAAGCAGCAAAGATCAGTTTGCAAATCGTCGCTGATTCTTCACTGAAGAACCGCAAGAACATGACGACCGGTGCAAACAAGGACGATCACCATCTTCGTGGCGTGGATATCGCTCGTGATATTGCGGTCGATGAATGGATGGAGATTCGAACCGTCGAGGCTGATGAAGGCTGTCCGCGCTGCGAAGACGGAACTCTCGAAATCTTCAAAGGGATGGAAATTGGACACATCTTCAAACTGGGAACCAAGTATTCCGAATCGATGGGCGCAACCGTTCTTACTCAAGACGGTAAATCCGTTCCGATCATCATGGGCAGTTACGGCATAGGTGTTGAGCGAATCATTACTGCCGCTGTCGAACAACAACATGACGAAGACGGAATCGTCTGGCCCAGGTCGCTGGCACCGTTCGATGTTGTTGTGACAGTGACTAATATGAAACAAGAGGATCTCCGAGCTGCAGGCGAGCGGCTCTACGCCGAACTTCAGCAAGCGGGATTGGAAGTGTTGCTCGACGACCGAGATGAGCGAGCGGGAGTGAAGTTTAAAGACGCCGATCTGATTGGCATTCCTTATCGAGTGACAATGGGGAAAAAAGCAGCGGATGGAATCGTCGAGTTATTCGATCGTAAAGCCAAGTCGAATACGGACGTGAAGATCGCTGATGTGGTCGAGACGATTCGGAAGCTGCTCTAATCTATCAAAGTCCAAAACTATCCACAGATTACGCAGATTACACAGATTCTTTTAAGCAAGGTGGGATGCCCTAAATCCAAAACAAAAATCTGTGTAATCTGCGTAATCTGTGGATAGTTTTGGACGCTGGACACTGAGGAAGGCGGACTCATGCAAGACAATCTGGATGCAATCCTGGAAATCCTTGGTCTCCTGATCTTTCTCGGAATCTTGTTGACTCCCTTCCTCGTATTCTTCGTCTACGTCTTTTTTCAAAACGGCAAGCGCAAACGAATCCGAGCACGGATTGCGAACTCGCACGGACAAATGATCGGCAGTGGTCGAGCGGTTCCAGTTCGTTACGCCTCTGAACCTCGCTTTCGTTCGTGGTGGAAAGTCTTTCCGTGGGAAGGCACTGGGCTGTTAGTACCCGCGACTGGCGTAGTGACGTTCCTGGGTGAACAACTAAATGGCACGCCAATCAATCTGCAGTTTGCGCGCAATGCAACGCAGGCGACATGGTTGGGCAAATGTCCATGGCCCAACGGCGCGGTGTCGTGGTTTGCTCTGGAAACTCAAGGACAAAAACACTACTTCACCTCAGAAACCGGTCCTTTAATTTTCGGATCGAACAATTCGACCAGGGCGGCGTTCGATACGTGCAGCCAGAGCTTCGTTGCCAATTAGAAACCACCTGCTTTAGCAGCGTGGAGTCTCAACTTCTCACTACTCTCACTTACCACCTCCAGCCACGAAGATACCACCTGCTTTAGCAGCGTGGAGTCTCAACTTCTCACTACTCACTTACCACCTCCAGCCACGAAGATACCACCTGCTTTAGCAGCGTGGAGTCTCAACTTCTCACTACTCTCACTTACCACCTCCAGCCACGAAGATACCACCTGCTTTAGCAGCGTGGAGTCTCAACTTCTCACTACTCTCACTTACCACCTCCAGCCACGAAGATACCACCTGCTTTAGCAGCGTGGAGTCTCAACTTCTCGCTACTCACTTACCACCTCCAGCCACGAAGATACCACCTGCTTTAGCAGCGTGGGAGTTTCAACTCTCTGGGTTCACCTTACAAACATGCGGCGAAATCAGGCGTAGTTGGTCTAGTGAGAAGTTGAGACTCCACGCTGCTAAAGCAGGTGGTATCTTCGTGATTATGTTGACGCGGATGTAGCGAGAAGTTGAGACTCCACGCTGCTAAAGCAGGTGGTATCTTCGTGATTATGCTGATGCGGATGTAGCGAGAAGTTGAAACTCCACGCTGGTGGTATCTTCGTGATTATGTTGATGCGGATGTAGCGAGAAGTTGAAACTCCACGCTGCTAAAGCAGGTGGTATCTTCGTGATTATGCTGATGCGGATGTAGCGAGAAGTTGAAACTCCACGCTGCTAAAGCAGGTGGTATCTTCGTGATTATGTTGATGCGGATGTAGCGAGAAGTTGAAACTCCGCGCTGCTAAAGCAGGTGGTATCCAATTATTTTTTCGTTACCCACGCTCGAGCGTACCGACTGTATTCAACCTGTAAGCGTTCAATTGCTATACTGAAGAAACATGAAGCATCGCATTATCCTTTCAGCCCTTCTTCTTTTCGCCTCAATAATGGCCGGAGCATTGTCGTTGAAAGGACAGGATCTTCTGCCCGAACTCGTCCGCCGAATAAAACCTTCAGCAGTCGCTATCGAGACATACGACTCTCGCGGAGAAAAATTGTCACGAGGGAGTGGCTTCTTCATCGAAAGCGATCGCATCGTGACGAATCGGCACGTTATCGAAGGTGCTTATCGTGCTGAGATTCATTCCTCAACAGGCGCTGTTTATCCAGTTAGAGGGGTGCTGGCTATCGATGCCGAAGGCGATTTAGCAGTTTTGAAAATCGATGCGCCGGCGAGTTATGTACGACCGCTGCCTCTGGATAGAACATCTCCGCAGGAAGGCGAAAGCGTTGTCGTGATCGGGAACCCTCTGGGCCTGGAAGGGAGCGTCACAAACGGCATCGTTTCGGCTGTTCGCGACATTCCAACGTTTGGTCGAATCATTCAAATCACGGCGCCGATTTCTTCAGGCTCGAGTGGGAGTCCGGTCGTCAACATGCATGGCCAGGTTATCGGTATCGCGACGCTTCAGATCACCGGAGGCCAGAGCGTTAATTTCGCAATTCCTTCAGAGCGCATCTCTCAACTGCAGATGTCCACGCCAATGTCACTGGGCGATCTGGTAGTCGCCAGTGGCAGAAACAAACGCGCGAAAGCCGTTCAGTACTTTCGGGATGGCTTGAGCTTCCTCTCAAAAGATGACTGCGAAAAAGCTCTCGCAGCCTTTGAGAAGGCAGTCGAGTCAGATAGTAATTATGCAGAGGCTTGGGCCCAGACCGGGTTCTGCAATGAAAAGTTGGGCAAGCACGTTGAGGCACTTGAAGCTTCGAAGAGGGCCGTAAACCTTAGACCTTCCGCCGAATCTTACTTCAACATTGGACTCGCCAATTTCTATCTCAAGCAGTACAAAGAAGCGGCGGAAGGTTACCGCCAATCCATCAAACTCGATCCTTACAACTCCGCCGACACTTACTACGCGCTGGGTCTGGCATATCGCGACTGGGGCAAAGTTGATGAGGAAATCCAGGCCTATAAGCAGGCAATCAAGTTGCGGCCTGACTATACCGTCGCTTACGAGCGCCTGGGCTCACGTTACTTGAAGTCGAAGAAGTTTGCGGAGGCCGTTGAGATCTTCAAACAGCTTGCAACGATGAAACCCGGCGATGCTATCGCCCCGAACAACATGGGTGAAGCCTACCTTGAACTCAATAAGCTCAACGAAGCGCAGGAAGCATTTCGGCAGGCAATTCGATTGAAGCCTGACTACGGTAAGGCCTACTACAACCTCGGCAAGTGTCTCCTCGCCATGGGCAACCGCGACGCTGCACTCGAGCAATACAACATCCTGCAGAACATCGATCCGGATTGGGCGGAGAAGCTTAATGAGGTGATCAATCCGTAGGCAGGAGCAGGAGCAGGAGCAGGAGCAGGAGCAGGAGCAGGAGCAGGAGCAGGAGCAGGAGCAGCAAAGACTAACTAAGAGCCTCACGACAAGCAACGACATTTTTTACTCACGACAAACTACTACGTTGAAAGGAAGGAACTTATGCCAACCTCACCGGGCTTTCGCGGACTACGCGTGTATCAGCTCGCTTTCAAACTTGCGATGGAGATTTTCAACGAATCCAAGAAGTTTCCTATTGAAGAGAGATACTCTTTGACTGATCAGATCAGACGCGCGTCCAGGAGTGTTGCTTCGAACATCTCTGAGGGCTATCGCAAGAAGCAATATCCAAAAAGCTTCATAAACAAAATGTCAGACGCGGATGGTGAAGCTTCTGAAACTCAAGTCTGGATCGATTTCGCTCACGCATGCGGATACATTTCTGAAACGCTGCAATTGCGATGGTTGGAGGGCTATGAAGAAATCGGACGTATGGTCGGCAGCATGATCGCCATTCCAGAACGCTTTTCGCAGTAGTAGCTAGTCCTGCTCCTGCCCTTGCTCCTGCCCCTCCTGCCCTGTCATTTGATCGCTTCCCCAACCAGCGCCGTCAACGCATTATCCTGCAGCGTCTTGTTCCTCTGAAGCTGCCCATGCAAGTCACAGCCAAAGACTGCGTACGTTAACGTTAAGCGAACCTGAGTCGCCGCGCCCGCTACATTTAGCACCGTCTCACCGAGCAATGACTTCCTGGTCACGCGTCCATCGCCGGGTGCGTACATGGCTTCAGTGACGCGCTGCCTTGATATTTTCGTTCCGGAAGCATTGATAAATTCGCGCGGTCGAATCAGCGTCAACCAACGATTCTCTTTCGCGTCGCGAATAATTACGGGTGCGTTTAAGGTCTCCTCACAATCGCCACCGATCGCAAGTAACGTGACTGGTTGATTCAAATTGATTCCCGCATCCATAGCCTGATGAAACTGACGTGTTCGTCTTAACGTTGCAGCCAGGTATTCATCTAAATCTCCATCCTTAGCTGGGTGTGAATCCGTCGCTAAGTTCTGATGATTAGAGCTGCGCCGGCGAAAAGAATCGCTAAAGATTGGAGTCCATGAATACTTCTTCCACACGGCCGGGTCGTAAAGATCCAAAGCCACCACATCCAGGTTCTCGTCAAGGAACGTGACTGAACCTTCATGTGGCAGGAGTTGAAAAACCGCCGGCGTTCGCACAGCATCTTCGGCGGTTAGCTTATTCAAAAGCGGAACCCGCCGCCTCAGACCTTCGGTAATTGAATATCCCTCCACCAGTGTTGCAAAGGCGTCTGCTGAGCCTTCGTTTGGAACTCCGATCATCACGATCTTGCTAATGTCTCGAGCACCAGACCAGTTCAGTTGGGGCAAAGAGCCATCCGAAGGTAGATCCTGAGTTCCATACATCGCCGCATATCTGGCAATCAGACCTCCCATCGAATGCGCAATAACATTGAACTTCAAATTGGGTTGGCGAAGAGTGTCCTTTAAGCGGTCGATCTTTTGGACAAGTTCCATCGCATTTGTCACGTTGTCCTTTCGCCAATCGTAGGCGAACACGTAGAACGTATCGTGACCACCCTCGCTACCGGGATTGTTCCAATCACCTTCGCGATAACCGGCGTAATGTCGTAGCGCTTCCAGCAAGTCTCTGTAGACGTATACTTCTGGCAAAACACGAGCGAGTCGCACAGTTTCAATTATTTTGCCGGGTACGAGGTCATCCCGGTTTGCGGCCAGGTTCGGCGTCATCGGTAAACCTTCTTCTGACGTGCGAAACGCGGATGGCCAAACCTTCTCGCCTGTTCTGGTGTTGATTAATTCGGAACCAAGAATTCCGGGGATGACAATTACGGGAGGCTTTCCAGTACGCATTCTCGCTTCACTGAAAATGCGTTCGAGGTTAGGCGTTCGATGAGCTGAGATGCAGGCTGTGGAGACAAAAGCCAGCAGGACGACGATCACTCCTGGGCGAACATAGCCGTTCGTTCTTTTGGCCTGAAAAAAAATAGTTAGGAACAATTCGGGACTCGAGTCAATTATGAGACTTTGGACTTTGGACCTTGGACGTTGGACTTTCTCCAGGCTCCCATCGACGATTAATTAAGCTCGCCACAAATCCCGCTCCAAAGCCGTTATCGATGTTCACGACCGTGACGTTGGAAGAGCAGGAGTTCAACATTCCCAACAAGGCTGCAACTCCACCGAACGACGCCCCATAACCGATACTCGTAGGCACCGCGACCACTGGCACGCTCACTAATCCTCCAACAACCGATGGCAAAGCTCCTTCCATACCTGCAGCCACCACTACGACACGCGATCGACGAAGCAGGGCTCGTTCGGCCATCACGCGATGAATACCGGCTACTCCAACATCCCAAACTCGTTCGACACGATTACCCATGGCTTCGGCAGTTAACGCCGCCTCTTCCGCAACCGGAATGTCACTTGTTCCTGCCGTGACAACTGCAATACTGCCAATACCGAGCTCGGTGGAGTCGCGCATTACCCGAATCAGACGGGCAGCCTCATGCCATTCTGCACCCGTCGCAACATTTCTTATTTCACCAAAGGTGTCTGCATCAGTGTGCGTCACGATTAAGTTTGAATTTGAATTCTTTAGTAATCGTTCAACTATGCCAACGACATAAGATCTTGGCTTTCCCTTGCCAAATACTACTTCCGGAAATCCCTGCCTTGCGGCCCGTGCATGATCAACTCGCGCGTAGCCTATGTCTTCATAAAGTGACTCTTGAATACGACGCGCGGCTTCTCGCGCATCGAGATCGCCCTTTCTCAAGGTTTCGATGAGTTGTTCGAGTCGTTCCAGATCCATGTGCTGGCATTCTAGCATCCAGGGAGCAAGGCGGAAGGATGAAGAGATCTCAGATTCCAGATAATTCCAGATCTCAGATTGAAGGTCCTCCGACCTCATGACAGTTCGAGATCTGAGATCTGAGGTCTGGGATCTCTTCATCCTTGACCAACTTGCGGAACACTCCACCGCCAAGTAAGATGCCAGTCAGATTGATTAGAGAGGTCGTCCTCGGTTTTTCGTATCTACAACAGAGGTCGACCATGCCCCTGAATGAAGCTTCGGAACGTCCCGCCGTGTCTACCGTAATCAGAAATACACGTCTCACATTCGAGATGATCAAGATAGAGCACACGCTCTTTGCGTTGCCGTTTGCCTTTTTGGGTGCGATCCTGGCGGCAAATGGTCTGCCGACTTTACGTCAGCTCGGCTGGATAATCGTAGCCATGGTCGGCGCTCGTTCAGCAGCGATGGCATTCAATCGTCTGGCCGACCGCAAGATTGACGCGCGAAATCCGCGAACCGCAATGCGCGCTTTACCCTCTGGAACCCTATCGGTCGGATTTGTCTGGTTGTTCACGATCATCTCGGCATTGCTATTCATGCTAGCTGCAGCAATGCTAAACCGATTGACACTCGTACTCTCGCCGATTGCATTGACAAGCGTTCTTCTGTATTCCTTCACAAAACGCTGGACTCAGTTTTCACACATTGTTCTGGGCTGGTGCTTATCAATCGCACCCACCGGTGCCTGGATAGCCGTTCGAGGTCAAATTGGTAGTGCCGTACCATTGTTATTGTCATTGGTGGTATTGCTCTGGACAGCTGGGTTCGATGTTCTTTATGCATGTCAGGACTATGAATTTGATCGCACCGAGCAACTTCACTCGATCCCTGCGCGATTTGGAATTGACCGCGCTCTCTGGATTTCACGCGGTCTACACGCTGCGGCATTCCTGGCGCTGACGTGGCTCTATCGACTCTCGGGCCTGGGACCACTCGCGCTTGCAGGCGTCCTGATTACCGGGGCGCTACTTGTTTATCAACACCGGTTGGTTCGAACAAAGGATTTGACCCGTCTGAATGCGGCCTTCTTTACAACCAATGCCTTTGTCAGTGTGATCTTGCTCGTGACATTCGGCTCAGCTGTTTTTGTGCAGAGATAGAAAGTGATCATTATGGACTTTTCCCACGACGAAAGACTGGTCGCTATCGCGGATCGTGTTAATGCTGGTGAACGATTGTCATTTGCTGACGGTGTAAGTCTTTACGCAACCAACGACCTCCCGGCGCTCGGCAAGCTGGCAGATATGGTTCGGAGACAGCGACACGGCCGCGTAACCTATTTCAACGTCAACCGGCACCTCAATCCAACAAACATCTGTTATGCGGATTGCAAGTTCTGCGGATTCTTCAGGACCCCAAGAGAAGCCGATGCCTATACTCACAACATCGACGATAGTCTGCGAATCGCCGGACAAGCTGTTTCAGAAGGCGCGACTGAATTGCACATCACCGGCGGACTAAATACGAAGCTACCGTTCAGTTATTTCACGGATCTACTCTCATCGCTCAAAAGGCAATATCCGCAGCTCCACCTGAAGGCTTTCACGATGGTCGAGTTTGACCACTTCGCACATTTCTACAAGATGAGTGACGAAGAAGTCATTCAGAAACTAATCGAAGCAGGTCTGGATTCCTGCCCCGGTGGGGGAGCTGAGATTTTTCGCGAGCCGACGCGCTCAATGATTTGTGCTCATAAATGTGATGCCGAACGCTGGCTTGAACTACAGGGCAAAGTTCATGCGGCGGGACTCAAGACAAACGCGACCATGTTGTACGGCCACATCGAATCGATTGAGGATCGCGTGGACCACCTTTTGAGACTACGTGAACAACAAGGCAAGTCGCACGGCTTCCAATGCTTCATTCCGTTAGCGTTCTATCCACCTGAAACTCAGCTCGCCCATCTGCCTGGTCCTTCCGGTGTTGACTCATTAAAAACGATGGCCGTGTCGCGCTTGATGCTGGACAACTTCGACCACATCAAAGCGTACTGGGTGATGCTTGGAAAACGATTGGCTCAGGTCGCACTTAATTTCGGCGCAAATGATATCGATGGCACGATCACCGATGGGGGAGAGCTGACAACAAGCTACTCCGTAGAAGCAAACAACGAAGTGCGGATGACAAAGACTGAACTTATCACCTTGATTGAGGATGCAGGTTACGAGGCCGTCGAACGCGACACAGTTTACAACCGGATTGAGCGCAGCGACGTCAGCCTCGTCTAAATCTTTTGGACAAAAAAATTCACATGTCAGCAAAGACAGCACAAACAACAATTACACTAGCGCATTCGCCGGACTCCGACGACGCGTTCATGTTTTATGGTCTGGCAACAAATAAACTTGACACCGGGGATCTTCACTTTCAACACCTGCTGAAAGACATTCAGACACTTAATGAGGAAGCGACTCGTGGTACGTATGATGTGACGGCTATAAGTTTTCATGCCTATGCTTACGTCGCGGACAAGTACGCTCTGCTGCCGCACGGTGCTTCGATCGGTGATAAGTATGGTCCAGTAGTTGTGGCGCGCGAGCCCGCCAAACCGGAAGATATACCGCGTTTGAAGATCGCTATTCCCGGTGAGTTAACCAGTGCTTTCCTGGCACTCAGAATCTTCAATTCCGATTTTCAGTATGCCGTGGTGCCTTTCGACAAGATAATCGATGCAGTTAAAGATGGTAGTTGCGACGCAGGCCTACTAATTCATGAGGGGCAACTGTTCTACGAGTCGATGGGTTTGCACAAAGTTCTCGACCTGGGTGAATGGTGGCACGAACGACATGGCTTGCCATTGCCTATGGGCGGAAACGTGATCCGACGCGATCTTGGTCCGGAATTGATTGGCGAGGTCTCGGATCTCCTTCGAAAAAGCATCCGTTATTCTCTAGCAAATCGGGAGGATGCGTTGCAGTACGCGATGCAATTTGCTCGAGATATGGAACCTGAACTCGCCGACCGGTTCGTCGCACTTTGGGTAAACGATCTGACGCTTGACTACACGGAACGAGGTCGGGAAGCCGTCCGCAGACTACTGAGCGAGGGTTACGAGCAGGGAATTATTCCGAACCGTGTGTCAGTGGATTTTGTTGGAGAATGAAGTTTCTAATTCGGAGCTTGCGGTTAAAGCTGGGGTGTGCGCGGTGATTCTTAAAGCCACCCCGCCCAGAAGGAGCGGCTAATCACCGCGCACATCATCGACAGCAGATATTGTGAAATCAAGCTCCTCCCAAAGCTTGATTATCGCCTACGCCCTTTGAGCAACGCCGCCGCTCGGCGTCACGTCTGCGCTCCCGCGCCGTTAAGCTCAACGGAATTAGGACTAGTACCTGTTGTCGACATGAGGACCTTGAGAATCTTGCTTTTTCAAAAGGGGATGGGCCACTTTGCTTGACTCTGTTCACTTCGATAAGTTCTGGCCGCCTATGATCCCATCTAACTTATTCTAATAAAGGCACCTTACACTAGATGCAGGAAATTTTGCAATAGGAAAATCGGGATTATGCTATCGGCGCCAAAGCCGTCTGGCAACATGGGTTTTTCTCACGGCATCTGAAGATTTGCTCTCGGTGGAGAAATCAACCAACCTGGTTCGTCAGGTAATCAATGAAGAATCCTATGTTTGGAAAAGTTCTATCAACGTTTGTGCTGGTCGTGTTGTTGTCGGCGGCCGCCGCAACCAACCTTATTGCCCAAACCGGCGGGGGAGCACCGAGTCAGGCTGAGATTGATAGAATCATCAGTCGATTCACCGCCAAAGAGGCACAATTCCGACGCGCACTTAATTCATATTCATTCAAGCGCGACGCTCTAATTCAAAGTATTGGAATGGGTGGACAGGTAATCGGCGAATACCATCGAGTCTCCCAGTTCACCTTTGATGACCAGGGAAATCGCTACGAAAAGATCAACTTCTTCCCAATGTCGTCCATGCCGGAGATAACCGCAGAGGATGTCGAGGATTTGGGAGGAGTCGAACCATTCGCTCTCGAGCCTTCGAAAATTGACAGATACAACATCAGATATGCCGGTAAAGAAAAGATAGACGAGCTCAACCTTTATATCTTCGACGTGCAGCCTAAAGTGATCCCGGATCCCAAGAAGGTAAAGGAGCGGTTGTTCTCGGGGAGAATCTGGGTGGACGATCAAGACCTTCAGATCGTGAAGACCAAGGGCAAGGGTGTTCCGGAAACGAAAAAGAACAAGTTTCCTACTGTCGAGACTTACCGCGAACACATCGATGGAAAGTTCTGGTTTCCCACTTATTCGTATGCGGACGAAGAACTCATTTTCGAAGACGGTGGTTCTCTTCACGTCCGGATGAGAGTCAGATACATGGACTTTGCTCCAACGTCCGCCACACTAAAGGTTACGGAAATTGGGGAGAATGAGGTGCCTAACGGCAAAGACAGCATAACGAAGCCTGTCGAACTTGGCGATCTAAATGCCAAGGCAATCAATTTGCCGCAGCCAGTCCTCTCGGAAGAGGCTAAGAGAGTGAAAGCTACTGGGCGCGTCAACGTTCGCGTCATTGTGGATGAAGAGGGCAAGGTGATTTCGGCGACCGCACTAAACAATGTGGCCGCCTTGCGAGATGCGGCTCAGGCTGCAGCGCGTCAAGCCTTATTCAAGCCACTGGTCATGGATGGCATCACGGTGAGGTTTACAGGTGTGCTGACCTACGACTTTCATTAAATCAAATAATGCGGGTAGCGTCGGCTCGGAAAGCCGACGCTACCCGTCTTACCGTTGTTCAAGTTCGTTAGCGATCAAGTTTCTCACTCGCGTTATGAATTCATTCATGTCGTCATCTGTATTGACGACGTGCGTGGTCAGTGGCGGCAAAACGACGACCTCAAGCGTTCCCGCTTTCGCTTCACTCGTTCCCTTGCCCATCAAAACATCTGAGTTTTTGATTGCAATCGGCACAACTGGCACTCCCGCCTGTTTCGCCATATAAAAGGCCCCCTTTTTGAACGGCAACAACTCGCCTGGTTTGGCTCGCGTGCCTTCAACAAATACCGCAAAGGATCTGCCAGACTGGATTCGTTTCGTTGCAGCATCCGTCGTTCGAATCGCGCTCTCTCGATTCGTGCGATCGATCGCCATTACACTGACGAAACCCATTCCAACACCAAGGATCGGGACCTTTAGCAATTCTTTCTTGGCTAACAAACCGATACTTCGTCGTAAGTAAACAAACAGCGTCGCAGTGTCGAGATACGAACGGTGGTTTGAAACAAAAACGTATGTCTGTTTTGGATCCAACAAATCTAGTCCACGCACTCTCACCTTGACGCCACTTAAACGCAACCACGCGCGTCCGCCGAACTTAGCAACCGGGTAGACCAGGTCGCGTTTCCTCAACACCCAGGCGACAAACAGGATTGGTGGACCGAGTAATCCCAGGAGAACACCGGCGACAAACAGCGACCACCAGTAATGTAGCCGCCGAACAAACCGGGGCGAGCCTGTGCTAGACTCACCAGCCGCAGTTTTATCGATCGCAGCAGTCTCTTCCATCAAATCTCTCGGCAAAGGAACACGTTAAATGGGTCGTTCTCGAATCGCTGTCGGTTTGTATACGTTCCTTATTCTGCTCGCACTGCCCACTCTACTTTTAGGTCAAAGGCGGGCCGAGCGTGTTGTTCGCCGGCCGGCAGTTCCCTCACCAAAGTCAGTTCTCGGATTTGAGCCTGGCGACGATCGAACCATTGCTGATTGGAGCCAGATAACGAACTACTTCGAATTGCTCGACAAGTCTTCCGACCGAGTACTCGTCAAAGTACTGGGTCAATCGACGCTCAAGAGACCATTGATTGTCGCGTTCATTAGCGCAAGAGAGAATATACTCGCACTCGATAAATATAAAGACATTCAGCAGCAACTCGCAGATCCTCGGAAGATCACGACCAGCGTTCAACGTGATCGACTTATTTCAAATGGCAAAACGGTTGTTGCCATCTCCTGCTCCATTCACTCAACTGAAATTGTCGCCTCTCAAATGTCCATGCAACTGGCTTACGAATTGGCCACGGCCGAAGATGCGGAGACTAAGGAGATACTTCAGAACACAATCCTGCTTCTAATACCTTCACCTAATCCAGACGGCGTTGATATCGTCGCCAACTGGTATCGCAAAAGTCTTGGTACACCGTACGAGGGTCGTGAGCCTCCGGAGTTGTACCATCACTACGCCGGTCACGACGATAATCGCGACTGGTTCATGTTGAATCTGAAAGAGACGAGGGTAATAACGAAGCTTCTTTGGCGGGAGTGGTTCCCCGAAATCGTTTACGACGTTCACCAACAAGGTTCAAATGGCTCGCGCTTCTTCATCCCTCCTTTCTTTGATCCCCCAAACCCAAATATCGATCCTCTTTTGCTTCGACAGGTCGGGCTAATCGGACACAAAGTTGCCGCGGACCTTCAGAGTGCGGGATTCAAAGGCGTATTGACGAACGCACTGTATGACACCTGGTGGCACGGAGGATTTCGTACGGCTCCCTACTTCCATAACTCGATCGGCATTCTTTCCGAAGCTGCCAGCGCTCAGCTGATGACGCCTTCCACTGTGACTTCGGAACAACTTGTGCGGTCCAGCACTCGCGGAATGCAAAGCGCTGCTGAAGCAACAACAAACTTCCCAGATCCGTGGCCTGCCGGTACATGGCATCCCGGAACCATTCGGGATATGGAACTCATTGCGGCGCGCGGAATACTGTCCTTAGCGGCCAAGTATCGTTCAAGCTACCTGCGAAACTTCTTTGAGCTTGGCCGGCGAAACATTGAAGAGTCAATATCGTCAAATCAACCGATCGCATACTTGATTCCTGCTGGACTCTCTCGCGATGAAGCAGTTGCAAAGTTGGTAGGGACCTTGATTGAACAGGGAGTGGAAGTTTATCGACTCGATAACGAACTTCACGTCTCTTACGGTCCTCAGATCTTGCAGAGAACAAACTCAGCCTCAGAAAAACTCGGGACATATCGTTCCATCGTTGCGAGCACTACGTCGATGCAGGAAGTACCCGCGGGCAGTTACATAGTTTTTCTTACTCAACCTCAACGCAAGAATGTCCTCGCACTGTTTGAGCCACAAGTCTATCCAAATCGTTTGACGGCTACAGGAGAGGCCGAACGCCCGTATGACGTGGCTGGATGGACATTGCCATTGCAACTCGGTGTGGAAGCGCCCGCCGTTTTGTCGATCCGTGAAGGAGTAAACGAGCGCAAATTGACGTTGCTTAAAGACGAGAATGAAGTAAGAGGAGACCTCGCTTTGCCTCTTCGGACAACTGAGGCTTCGCCAATCAAAAATCCAGTTCGCCTGAGTGTGCGCGTTGGAATCTACCAAGGTTGGATTGGAAATATGGATGAAGGCTGGACAAGGTTTGTCTTTGATACTTTCAATGTTCCTTATACATCCTTGAGAGACAATGAAATGAAAGAGGGTAAGCTCAACTCAAAGTATGACGTGGTTGTTCTTCCTTCCCAGCGTAGTCGAGAAATTATTGAAGGCAATCCAAACAGCAACCTGCCCGAGCAATATAGAGGCGGCATAAGTGAGACAGGTGTTTCGAATTTGAAAGACTTCGCTACAAACGGGGGAACGATTATCTGTTTCGACGCAGCCTGCGAACTCTTAATCAAGCAATTCAAACTCCCAATCACGAACGTGCTCGATGGCGTCAAGTCTTCAGACTTTTATTGCCCCGGTTCTATCGTTTCGATCACTCTGAATCACAAGAATCCTATAGCGGCAACTTTGCCTTCGACGCTTCCGGCTTACTTCATCAACAGTTCTGCATTTAGTACGACCGATCAGAGTGTTCGAATTGTCGCCAGGTATTCCCGGGAGAATGTGCTGCAATCGGGTTGGCTACTTGGTGAAGATAAACTCCGCAATCAAATCGCTCTTGCTGAAATGTCGTTCGGGAAAGGGCGGCTAATACTCTTTGGATTCCGGCCACAGCATCGAGGACAAACCTGGGCAACCCTACCTCTGATCTGGAATTCGCTAGCGCCAACCGGAAATTAGCCGACCTGGGGCTGTGAGGGCATACTCCTCCCGGGCAGTAGCCCGACTGTCAAGGAGGGCTCACCTATATTGATGCTGGCAGCGATGTTAAGCCCTCCTTGACAGTCGGGCTACTGCCCCGGAGGAGTATGCGCTCCCCAGCACCAGGGTCGTCTTTCTCCTGTCAGTCTCGTCTTTGTCCTTGCCTGCACTTTAAACCGGCGTTATCTTAACCCCGCTAAGGTTTTCTCTTCCCTGGACTCTCCAAAACCCCAAGCATCTATTTTAACTATTCCGCATCCAAGCGAGGTCGGCGCCTGTCCCCGCGCATGCCACCAGATGGAGCTAAAAGATGAAGAACTTTAGCCTTTTGTTGACGCTACTTTCCCTGTTGGGTTTGACGGCTATGGTTCAGGCACAAACCAGCCGGCCGCGACGTGTGGGCGACAACAGCGTGCCCCAAACATCTACAACCGCCCCGAGTCGACCACCTGTGCTGGGCGGAGCCATTTATCCCAACAATCGGCAACCGGCTCCTCCTCAGGCAACACAACAGCAAACCGGTCCTGAAGAGGTTGATGCTGGCGACGTGATTAAGGTCAACACAACGCTGGTCACGATTCCTGTTAGCGTAATGGACCGCGATGGACGCTATGTTCCCAACCTTCGAAAAGAAGATTTTCGTCTCTGGGAAGACGGCGTTGAGCAGGAGGTAGCATTCTTCTCGTCAGTAGACAAACCGTTCTCAGTTGTCCTGATGCTTGATACCAGTCCTTCAACACAGTTTCGTCTTGAAGATATTCAGGACGCTGCGATTAGCTTCGTTAATCAACTTCGGGCAGACGACAAAGTAATGGTCGTTTCGTTCAATGACGACATCAATGTTTTATGTGACTTAACGACCGATCGCTCAAAGCTAGAACGGGCCATCCGACGCGCGCATACGGGCGATGGCACTCGTTTGTATGACGCCGTAGACATGGTGATTAATCGCCAGCTGAGCCGAATTCAGGGGCGAAAGGCTATCGTGTTGTTTACTGACGGAGTCGACACTACAAGCAAGCGGGCTTCTTACGAAAGCACTGTGACGGATGCTCAGGAGCTGGATGCACTCATCTACCCAGTTCAGTATGACACTTCTCGCGATGTTGCAGCCCAGGGACCTTTCCCTAATACTCCGGACGACATCTTCGGTCAGATCCTCGGTGGCATTTTTGGCGGTGGTCGTCGAGGTGGCAGACGTGGTGGAGGAGGCGGCGGCTATCCTGGCGGAGGCGGTTATCCACGTGGACGAGGAAACGGCAGAAATGATTATGAACTCGCGGATCGTTACCTTCACGAGTTGGCTGACAACACCGGCGGGCGCGACTACTCGGCCGACACCCTTCAAAACATGACTTCGGCATTTGCCAATGTCGCCGAGGAACTTAGGCGTCAATACAGCATTGGCTACTACCCGAAGAATGCGGGTCAGACTGGTCAACGTCGCCAAATCACAGTGCGAGCCAACCAACCTAATCTCGCGGTTCGGGCACGCGATAGTTATATCTTCAACCAGTCAGGGGGCACAGTGGCCGGCGGAAACCCACAGAGTCCCCCGGTGCTCAAGAGACTGGCTGACGGCCAGCACAACTCCACCCGGTTCTAATCTTCACGTAAGACTTGAAGGCACACACAAAAAAGCGCGGCGGTTTTTGCCATCCGCCGCGCCAACTATACCCACAGGAGGAAAGGGGTATTCAACGGTGGGAATAATACCATGTCAGCGGGTTTATCTCCCAGCCGGAATCCGTATCGTTGGACCTTATAAGGTTGCTGAAGTCATTCCGCGTTCGGCTGGTTTTTGGCTGTACTGGAAGGGTTCGTAATCGTACAGACGAAGCATTTATCACAGTCTAGAGTTTCTGATAAACAACAAGCAGGGTGGCCGCGGCCGTCGTGTCCTTCCCGACTGACCTTGAGAACAACGCGACGGCTCGGCCTTTTATCTTCCAGGCTATTCCCGATATTCAAAGAGGCACTACTGGGAGTTTCCCGGTTGAATTCCCCCTCGTAGCGAGGTTTGCTATGCAACTGAGAAATCGCAGCATTCTGTACATCGAGGATCACGCAGATACGCGAGAACTCGTAACCATAATCCTTCGTCAAAACAACTACGACGTCACTACTGGTTCAACTATAGAGGCCGGTCTACACTTGGCCAAATCGGAACGCTTCGACCTGTATCTTCTGGATTCATGGCTTCCCGACGGTTCTGGTTTGGACCTGTGCAAGCAGATTCGAGAGTTCGATCCGTTAACACCTATACTCTTCTACTCGGCTGCGGCATATGAGGCAGATCGTGAAGATGCTCTGAAGTCGGGTGCGCAAGGATATCTCATCAAGCCCAGCCAGACGTCAGAGCTTTGCTCCTTAGTGTCTGCGCTGATTGAAGCACCTTACAAGCAACTGGCCGTTACGCACGCTTAACTCCGTTTTGGGCCCTAGTCATTGGCCAAAGCCAGCGGAACAATTGTTCTACCAGCCATAACGTGCAGGCGGTTACGAGTGTAAGAGCGAGCCAGAACTGCCAGTACGATCCGAATCGGTGGTCCCAACCTGGTTGAATCCTGTGTGCGAGATTAACGTTGAGATCCCTCGCCGTTAGTAGCCGCGAAGCGAATTGAACAATCAGGTACCAAACAAATGCGTACAACCAGGATCGTCGATCCATACCGATCCGTCGTAAAACAAACAAGCCAACTACCAACCCGCCTACATGCGCGAGCGTTGAAGTAAAGAAGACGCCCCACTCCAACACAACGTAGATAAGCCAGATAATCAGGCCTGGAATAGTCCAGATGATCGCAACACGCATCAACCTGCGATTGTCCACGAACAATCCGATCGCAAAGAGTAAGTTTCCAATATTGCACATCCAGAGCATGTGACCGAGTTGATGAATGCGCCAGTAATGAATTCCCTGTCCGAGAAAGAATAGAAGAGGAAGAATTCCCAGCAGTCGAAATTTGAATTCGAGTGGTTCGTCTGGTGGCAAAGGTAGAAGTCCTGGTTTGGTGCGGGAGCGCACTTTGGAGCGCGGCACTCCAAAGGCAAGCATAGCACCCCTACTGTTCTCTCGGAAAAAACCTACGCGTGTCTTGACATTGCATCCTCAGGAAAAGAGACTAATCGACGTTTAAAAGAAGAACTGTGAATTAAGGTAGAAACAATTTCCTGATGCCTGCTCTGGAAGATCTCCTCCGGAAGTCAATTCCCGAATTGAGTGACCGTTTCCTCGGACGTCAGCGCCCGGTACCTAAAGGTTTACTTGAGGCATTGGACGTCGATCCGAGACAAGGTGCTCAACAACTTGCCAGACGGATTCGCGAACGTTACCGCAGTAATCGAGCCGAAGGCCAACGACTGCATACGTTGCTGCGATTTGAAATTGAACTGTGGACACAAGGCTATGTGATGATCGCGGGAGTGGATGAGGCAGGAATGGCGCCCCTCGCGGGACCGGTCGTCGCAGGAGCTGTGATCCTTCCACAAAACTATAAGCTGCGTGGCCTTAACGACTCTAAGAAGATTCTCGATCCCGAGAAGCGTGACGAACTGGCCGTGCAGATCAAAGAGGATGCCCTGTGCTGGTCAGTAGGTTTCGCCGAGGTTGAGGAGATAGACAAGATCAACATTTATCATGCCGGACTCCTCGCAATGCAGCGGGCTGTTGAAGGTCTAACGTCAAGACCTGACTTTATCCTGGTGGATGCGAGGAAGATTCCCAATTGTGTCACTCCTCAACGTGGAATCATAAAAGGTGACGCCCTCTCGGCAAGTATTGCCGCTGCCTCGATCATTGCCAAGACAACTCGAGATGCACATATGCTGGAACTCGATGGCATGTATTCCGGTTATGGGTTTGCCTCACACAAGGGTTATCCAACACCAGAGCACTGTCGCGTTCTCAAAGAGCTCGGCGCGCTTCCGATTCACCGGCGCAGTTTCGCCAGGGTGCGTCAGGCCCTGGGCCTCGATCCTATCCAGTCGGAGCTTTTCCCGGAACCGAACATAGAAGCAAACGTCTCAGAGGATCTTTTTGACGAAGCGCAAATACTAAAGGAGCTAACCGCTTCTCAAGGGCTCTTGTAACGGGTCAGAACCGAAACGCGGTAGCGTCGGATCCTTCAACCAGGAAAGTTGATTACTTCCTCGAACCCGACGCTACCGCGTTTAGGTTCTGACCCGTTGAGTCGCGCGATTGAATCTTCACTCTTTGATCAAACTTAAGGAATCACTTTAAGGTTCACTCAGTAGCATGGCATCACTCGCAGAGTACAAGAAGAAACGCAAATTCGATAAGACGCCTGAGCCGGGCCCGAAAAAGAGGCGCACGCGTACGGGCCGAATGTTCGTAATTCAAAAGCATCGTGCTACTCAACTCCATTACGATTTTCGTTTGGAGGCGGATGGCGTACTCAAGTCATGGGCAGTCCCAAAGGGACCTTCACTGGATCCATCGGTTAAGAGGTTGGCGATGGAAGTGGAAGACCATCCCGTTGATTATGCGAAGTTCGAAGGTGTCATTCCTGAGGGTGAGTACGGCGGCGGCACAGTGATGGTATGGGACTACGGAACTTACCAACCTGAAAACAAAACTGAAGATGTTTCGGCCGCACTACGCAAAGGCGAACTCAAGTTTTCACTCGATGGCGAGAAGTTAAAAGGCTCGTGGGTGCTCGTACGTACCCGAGGCAGGCAGTGGTTGCTACTCAAGCATCGCGACTATTACACAACCAATGAAGACGTAACAGAGATCGCTCCAGTGTCCATTCTGACTCGTCGCACACTTGCAGAGATAGCAGAGGATGAAGGTGGCAATGTTAGAAAAGCGTCAACGGGAGATCCGGAGCAGATACCAAGAAGAACGGGAGTGAAACGTCGTAAGAAGGGCGCGAAACCAAAGGTGTGGCACAGCAGGGCCGGCTGATCAACTTAAAGAAAACTCTTAACTCTCTTCTTGAAGTAAACCTCGATAGGACAACTTGCCATCAACAATTCTCGCCGCCGAGGTGAATGGATGCACTTCGGTTTTCTTTTCGTCAAGGATATGAATAACTGTAGCCCCTTCAGCCTTCAGGTAATCCGCGATCAAACTTCGATGACAGCGCCACCATAATGATTCAGCGCACATGATTGCTGTCGATTCCTCTCGCGCAATCGTAATCAACTCTCGAATTCCCTCTTTGAATTCCGGGGTCTCCATGTAATCGGCGTACGCTCGAAATGAGGCATTCTTCCATGCAGTGTTATACGAATTCGCCTTTGGTTGTCGCCGGCCGCCAAGTCGAGGAACATGTTCATATCTGATTCCGAGCGTGCCAACGAACTCTGAAAGCGTGGCCTTGTTGAATTGAGGATAACGACGAGAGCCGGGAAAGCTGCGTACATCAACCAATGTCTTGATGTCATGAGCAAGCAACAGTTGCCCAAACTCTTCGGCGGCTCGCGTCGAATGACCGATAGTCCAGAGCTGAAGGTGACCGCTCATCGATTCATCAGGCGTGTCCGACGAACTTTAGTTTGTCGTGGTAGCCAATTCACAACGACGGCTCTCTAGCGCACCACGACAAACTAAAGTTCTTCGGACAGCTAACCCGCAACATCAACTGTGTGCCTGCCGACCGTTCATGTTCTACGTAACATAACTGAGACTGTTAGGACTTGAAGTTAAAGGTAAGCTTCAAGTCGAAAGCGTCCCTTCTTAGCGACGAGTGGCTTGAACAAATCCCCGAGTCGACGAACTCGAGCAGGTACGTTGTCAATGCGGAAGTCATCGAGTGCGACACCGCGTTCGAGTTCACTCCATTTCAAAGGCGTGGACACAGTCGGACGATCCTTTGGTCGAACTGAGTAAACAGAAGCAAGTGTTCGGCCCCAGGCGTTCTGGTTGTAATCCACCAAAACTCTTCCCTTCGGACGCTTCGATACTTGATAGATAGCCGTAAGTAACTTTGGTGCTTCGCCGGCGACTGCATGCGCGAAATGCTTGGCAAACGTCCACACTTGTTTTTGAGTTGGCCCGTATTCGATAGGCACATAAATATGAATGCCCTTGGAGCCCGTCGTCTTTGGGTAACTTGGAATCTTCAAAGAATCGAGCGCAACCTTCAAAAACAAAGCGGCTTCAATCACTTTCTCAAAGGACGCCCCGGGTACCGGATCAAGATCGAAATGCAGATAATCAGGACGATCTACATCATCACACCGTGCGTACCATTGATTAAGATCGATGCATCCGAGATTGATAACCCACATCAGAGACGCCAGATCTTGAATCATCGGAAAGTTGATTACATTGCCGGAAGAATGTTCGATGCTGCAGATTTCGATCCAGCTCGGCCGCGGCGACGGCGCCCGCTTCATGAAGAAGAAGTCACCGGCAGCGCCATTTGGATACCGCTTCATTACCATTGCCCTGTCCTTTAGGTGTGGAAGAAGAACAGGCGCAACATCAAGGTAGTACTGAATCAAGTCTCGCTTAGTGACCCCCCGTTTCGGCCAGAAGAGTTTGTCGAGGTTTGTGAGCTTCACTACGCGGCCGTGTACTTCGACTTCCAAATTTTTTTCGTTCTTCGGGAGCTTTATCCGCTGGATCTGCGAAGTCCGTTTACTTCCGGGATCTTTGCTTCGACTGACTATGGCAGGATGATATTCGCGAGTAGGAACCTTGATCATTTCAGATTGAAGATTTCAGATTTCAGATTTGAGTTGGCGAACCTCTCCTTTTACTTTAACAATTCATCTAACGTTTCACTTTAAGTAACGGTCCTCACTCTGAAATCTTCAATTCTCAATTTTCAATGTCCTCCATCTCTTTTTCCACCGCTCGCAATCCATTCAACAACACTTGACGATGCGCGGGATGCCTGGCGCGGTCTAACTGGTCGAGTAATCGCGCCTTTGACAACTGAAGTGATGACAGACGGGATTGACGGTCGCGTTCTTCGGGCGCAATAGCACCCTCGGAACTGCCCAAAGGTTTTCCCTGCTTCCGTTCTTCAATCTGATCGGCAACTGCCTTACTTTCCCAACCACGCGCCATAAGATTATTGAAGATTTCAGATTTCAGATTTTAGATTTCAGGTTGCCGGATGTCCGACGAACTTTAGTTTGTCGCTGCATTACCGACCCACTTACTGAAACCCCCACGTCACGTTGATTCGCACGATCGACAAACTAAAGTTCGTCGGACATCTGGCAATCTGAAATCTTAAATCTTAAATCTGAAATCCTCTTTAGATCACTGTCCCATCTTTTATTACTGCGTTCTTCGGAATGATAATGATCCCGTCACGAATGTAATAAGACTTGTCGTGGCTGTCAGCTTCAACCACACCCGCCTCATTCAAAAGTCGCGTGTTAATTCCAATACGCGCGTTCTTATCGATGATGGCATGCCTGATTACACTTCCCTCGCCTATTCCAACCCGTGGAATTCCCTTTGTAAGATCCTGACTCATGTCTTCGAACGTTTGATAGTAATCAGCGCCCATCATATAGGCCGCATCCATTTGGACGCCCTTTGAGATGCGACTCCTGATCCCAATCACACAATTGGTTAGTCTTGCGCCATTGATGATGCAGCCATCACCAATGATTGAATCGTTAATCTGAGTTTCTTCAACTTTGGAAGGCGGCAAGTAACGTGCACGCGTATATACCGGAGCCTCAGCATCGAAGAGGTTGAACTTCGGGACCTTGTTTGTTAGATCCAGATTAGCTCGGTAGAACGCTCCTATAGTTCCAATGTCTTCCCAGTAACCATCAAACATGTGCGCTTGAACATGTCCACTCTTGATCGCAGCTGGAATTATTTCGCGGCCGAAATCAACCCAGCTCGGATCCTCAGCCAATAAACTTTCAAGACGATCGTACTTGAAGACATAGATTCCCATCGAAGCCAGAAACGGTCGTCGCGCTGCTTCGGCAGGGTCAAGCCCCAGTTTCGTTGTATCAACCTGCATCGACAACAACTCATCACCTTTTGGTTTTTCTTTGAACTCGATAATGCGTCCGCTCTCATCTGTCTTCAATAGACCAAACTCACTTGCCGGTTTCGCCTCACAAGGTATTACCGAGACTGTGACGTCAGCGTTTGAGTTGTAATGCCGCGCCAGAAAATCTCGATAGTCCATGTGATAAAGATGATCACCCGAAAGGATCAGGAGCGTGTCTGTACCCCAATCACGAATATGGGGGAGCACCTGACGCACCGCGTCAGCGGTACCTTGAAACCATTGCGGACTCTCAGGAGTTTGTTCAGCAGCGATTATTTCTACGAAGCCATTCGAGAAATGTGAAAAGCGATACGTCTGTGCGATGTGTCGATTGAGTGAAGCTGAGTTGTATTGAGTGAGAACAAACGTTCGCAGGACGTCAGAGTTAATACAGTTCGACAGTGCGATATCGACGAGTCTGTATTTTCCGCCCAATGGTACGGCGGGCTTTGATCTTTGCTGTGTCAGCGGGAAGAGTCGATTACCCGCACCTCCACCGAGAATTATCGCCAACAATTTTGAGTTCGCAGGCATTGTTCTGCACCAACAGATTTCAGATTTAAGATTTCAGATTTAAGATTGGTCCGCGGAGAAAGCTCAATCTGAAATCTCAAATCTTAAATCTGAAATAACTTTTGGGATTACGTCGGAAGGATAGACGTAAAGCGAGGCAGCTATCAAGAACTAGTAAGCAGAGGTCGTGGCTTGCGAGGGTGATTTGCCGGCGGCCTCCTGGGCGATTTTGACACCTACACTGGCGCCAATTCGAGTCGCTCCGGCTTCAACCATCTTTCGCGCATCGTCGAGGCCCTTCACACCACCCGATGCTTTCACGCCCAGTTCTGAACCGACAGTTCGTCGCATCAGGGCCACGTCGGCAACTGTCGCACCTCCTTTGGAAAAGCCAGTTGAAGTCTTCACAAAATCTGCACCTGCCTTTTTCGCAGACTGACAAGCGCGCACCTTTTCTTCGTCAGTTAACAACGCAGTTTCGATGATCACCTTACAAATCACACTATACTCGTGTGCGACCTCAACGACTGAACGAATGTCATGTTCGACCAAACAGTCGTCACCACTCTTCAAAGCGCCGACATTAATAACCATGTCAACTTCGCGAGCTCCGTCAAGAATCGACCGGCGTGCTTCGTATGCTTTGACATCAGCCAACGTTGCTCCAAGAGGAAAACCGATCACTGTGCAAACAGGAATTCCCGTTCCCTGAAGATTGCAAGCCGCTGCGCGGACCCAGGTTGGATTCACACAGACGGAGGCAAAACGATACGACGCAGCTTCCTGGCAAAGCTTCTTGATGTCTTCATCGGTCGCTTCTGGCTTTAGAAGAGTGTGATCGACCAGACTGGCCCAGTCGCGTGCGGATGCAGTTTGGCCCAAAACTAAACCAATGCGAGCAGCACCGGCATCAACGATACGATGCATCCGTTCAGGACAACGGTCAAAACATTCAGAAGTGCAACCGCACATCGCTGTCTGATCGCCACTGTCTCCGTTAAGACGTGCAACGATCGCATCGGTGATCTGCTCGATCAGTGACTCGTAATCGCCGTTGTTTGAGTAAGACATGTTGTGCGGCCTGTATTCTAGCACCGCCAGACCAGGCATAAAACACAACTAGAAATCGAACAAGTAAGGAAGGGTAGTTTACCCCCGCTGTTCTCCGAGCGTGTAGATGGGGACAGGCGGGGGTTAACCCCTTCCTAACTTGTTCGATTCTAGTTTCATCCTAGATCCACTTGCTCTTGCGAAAGTGAGATAGATGAGCACTTCTACCGTTGATACTGCTTCTGAACAGCATCAATCTTCGCAACGCGCTTGCGGTGGCGGTCCTCTGTGAGATCCGTAGCCAACCACGCCGTAACGATCTCGCGCATCTCTTTGCTGCTGATCGTCTTGCTTCCGAGGCTTAGAACATTGGCGCCGTTGTGTTCGCGAGAGTTTTTAGCAACCGCGACCGAGTAGCAAGCAGCCGCACGCACACCCGGAACCTTATTGGCTGTCATCGCACTGCCAACACCTGCGCCATCGATCACAATCCCGAGATCACAAGTACCATTCGCAACTGCTCGAGCGACGGCATGTGCGAAGTCAGGATAATCGACTGCAGCTTCAGAATCGGTGCCAAAATCCTGGACCCGATGATTGAGCTCCGTTAGAAAGCCCTTTAGCTCCTCTTTCATCTGAAAGCCACCGTGATCACTGCCGACTGCGATTATCTTTGAAGCCTTCGAACCGCGACGCGCAGGTCGTCGGACAATTTGGATTCCTTTCTCCTTGATGATGTCGGCGGCGAGTGGAGTTAACCGAGCTTGTTCAGCGATTCGAAGTATCGCGCCACTCTCGAGCCCACGAACGTCATCTTCGGTAATCACATTCTTCGATGATTCATCACGCGTGACTGCGTTCGTCTCGACAGCCTCGGGCGCAACTTGTACAAAACGACTCTTTGGACCAGGAGCGGGAGAACCCGACTCAGGCCCGGCTTTCTCGAGCACGTCTCGAACTAGCGCTCGTATTCGATCTCGAGTTTCGTCTGACATGTTGTCTTCCGTGTTTGGTCTTTGGTCTTTGTGCTTTGGCCTTCGGCTTGGATGAAGTCAGTACCACCTCGCGGTAGCGTCTGGGTGCGCAGCTGTAGATCGAATGCCTCACCTGCTACCGAGAAACAAGAGGCGAATAGGAACGGTGAGCTACCAGAATCTAACAAGTAAGGAAGGGCGGTTTACCCCCGCTGATGGCCCCAAACGATTAGGCTCTTTGCAACGAGCGGGGGTAAACCGCCCTTCCTTACTTGTTAGATTCTGGTAGCTCACCATTCCTATTCGACCTCTACCCGGTTGGTACTGGCTCCATCCAAGCCTCGGGCCTAAACTTCCCTCAAATCAAGCAGCTGACCGTCAACCTTCGCTACTTTCCCATCGCGAAGCGTGAAGTCTACTCGTCCCACATAAATTCCGCTCTTGCCAACCTGGAAGATCATCGTTTCCTTTCCGCAGGGTTGTGTTTGCATCACCGGTTTTTCCATGAATATATGACTGTGGCCACTGGCGATGAAATCGATTCCGTCTACCTGAGACGCTACTGTGGTGTCAATAATTGCTCCTTGTCTCGGATGCTCCGAGTAACCGAGGTGTGACATGCACACCACCAAAGTGCACTTCTCCTTTTCACGTAACGTACTCACAACAGCACGCGCCGTCGTAACCGGATCGAGATAAGTAACACCTTTGAAGTTTGCTGGATCGATAAGTGAAACAGGGCTTATACCCAAACCAAACAAGCCTACGCGAACTCCAGCAACTGTCTTGACTACAAATGGCTTTACGATTCCTTCCAACGCTGTGCCCTTTACATCGTAGTTAGCGCAGACAATATCAAAGTTCGCAAATTTCAGCGCTGCCGCAAGCGATCCGACTCCGTTATCGAATTCGTGGTTGCCCAGTGTTCCCGCGTCATAACCAATCATTGACATCGCCTTGTATTCAACCTCGCCTTTGAAGAAGTTGAAGTAAGGAGTTCCCTGACAAACATCGCCGGCATCGACTAAGAGAGTGTTCGGATTTTCACTCCTGAGCTTCTTGACAAGCGTTGCTCTGCGGGCGACACCTCCCTTGCCCGCATATTTATCGTTGGCCGGAAGAGGATCGATTTGGGAGTGAGTGTCGTTTGTGTGCAGTATCGTTATCTTGATTTCGTCAAGAGTGGAGAGCATCGACTCCACAAAACCATTCGAGACACGTGATATAGCGAATGCCGATCCGAAAAAGAAGGTGCTGGTCAGGAATTTTCTACGATTGATCATTGAGGTCGCGCCTCCGAGTTCGATGGGCCCGGACCAACTTGAACAAACCTGTCATCAGCTTTTGGTTTTATTGAACGCCCCGCCGCCGTTTCCGCTTTGACGTAATTCAGTACCGCATCGCGCAGCGTTGTGTTCAGTGGCTTAACTTCTTTCGCTTCCTGCAGCACTGCGTATGTTCCACTCTTCAAGTTGTAAAGATAATCGCTTGTAACAACCGAATAGATGGCATTGGGATCAATGTCATGCACGTGGTTCTGCTGATCGACTAACTTCGTGCTAATCACCTCAACTCGGTTTTGCGCATTCCAGCGATACTGAATACGCGCACCGGTTTTTGGATCGCGCAATGATGTCTGAAGGATCTTTAGGATTTGCGCTCCACTCAAATCGATTATGAGCAAGGAGTTTTCAAACGGTAGTAGCTCGAATATATCACTCACGTGCAGTTCACCAGCCGCAATTTCGGCCTTTCGCAGACCACCTGCGTTCGAGAGAGCAAGTACCACATTCTTTCCGCTCTTCTGAGTTGCCTCCCACAGCATCGCATCAGTTACAAAGTTACCGAGCGGACCGGCGCCAATCGATTCCCTCGTCAAATTGCCTTCCAGTTTTCCAATAACGACACTCAACACGGCTACCTTTTCACGATAAGGCGCCAACATATCTCTGACAGCGGGATTGTCCGAGATCGACGAATCAACAACGGTTTGACTAACTTTGGTACCAACCTTAGTCCCGTTATTGACTGCCGCCGTTTGTGAAGGTGTCGCCGGGCATGGTTCGATAACAGTGGACGACTGCGCAAACACCGTCGTGGAAGCGATGAAGAGACTGCTTGCAAAGAAGAACGTACGAAGCACACGAGTCAGTGTGAACAGCACTGTTTTATCTCCGCAAATTTCACTGTTGAGCATTGACCTTAAAGGAAGAGCTTGAATAGTATGTCGCACCACACGGCACATACGCAAACAGCTTAGCTTTCACAAACTTCAGCGTTAAGGAGAAACAAGTTGGCTACTTCTTCCGCCCAGCTGACCTCCGAGTTTAGCAATCCAAACATCGAAACTCTTATTTCGGAACAACAACTTCGCGACCGCATTCAGGAACTCGGCGGGCAGATTACCCGCGACTATGCTGGACTGAACCCGTTGCTTATCGGAGTCTTGAAGGGCGCGTGTTTCTTTCTCAGCGACTTAATGCGGGCCGTGGATACACGTTTGAGCATTGAATTCATGGCCATTTCAAGTTACGGATCTTCGACACGAACTTCGGGCGAAGTCCGGATCATGAAAGATCTGGACGTTCCAATCGAAGGCCGCCACATTTTGGTGGTTGAGGACATCGTCGATACAGGATTAACGCTTTCCTATCTGTTGGCGAATCTCAAGTCGCGAGGTGCGGCTACTGTGAAGCTCGCTGCATTGCTCGACAAGTTCGAACGTCGTCAAAAAGAAGTAACAATCGATTACCTCGGTTTCAAGATTCCCGATGAATTCGTGGTGGGATACGGCCTGGATTTCGCCGAAAGATATCGGAACCTCCCCTACATTGGGGTGCTGAAGAATCCTGAAGCGTAAGGCACCCAAGACCGACTCTCACTTAATAAGACCTATAGGGCTTATAGGACCAATAAGACTAGAGGAGGAATAAGAGTGAAATTTCTTTTCGCGGTTGTTGCCCTGCTCGCATTTGGTTCCATCGCCGCTGCTCAAAACGATTTTTCCAAAGTCGAAATTAAAGCAACTAAGATCAACGGCAACGTGTATATGCTCGAGGGAGCAGGCGGAAACATCGGTGTCTCCGTCGGTGAAGACGGAATCCTTATTGTTGACGATGAATTCGCACCATTGGCCGACAAAATCAAAGCGGCACTTAAAAACCTCGGCGAGGGTAAGCTGAAGTTTATCCTTAATACTCATTGGCACGGAGATCACACCGGAGGAAATGCGCCGCTCGGACGAGACGCGCCGATCATTGCACATGATAACGTCCGTAAAAGGCTTTCAACTGAACAGCGATCCGAGTTCTTTAAGACGACGACTCCCGCTGCTCCCAAAGAGGCTCTTCCGGTAATCACGTTCGATCAATCTCTGTCTGTTCATTTCAATGGTGAAGAGATTCGGGTGATTCACTTCCCTCATGGTCACACAGATGGCGACAGCGTCATCTTCTTTACGAAATCCAACGTGGTCCACATGGGTGACGATTTCTTTGCGGGACGATTTCCGTTTGTCGATCTCGAAAGTGGAGGCAGTGTTCAGGGCTTGACGAAGAACATTGGTGAAATTATCCCTAAGTTACCTGAGGGCGCGAAGCTGATTCCGGGCCATGGGCCAATTTCCACCATCGATGACTTGAAGGCCTATCACCGAATGCTGATGGAAACGACTGATGTCGTGCGTAAAAAGATTGCGGCAAAACAGACGTTAGACCAGATTAAGAAGGAAGGTTTGCCGGCAGAGTGGAAGTCGTGGGGTGAAGGGTTTATCAAAACTGATCAATGGATCGAGTTGGTGTATAGAAGTCTCACAATGAAGTAGAACCCCTCTATACTGGGACCGCAGGCGTCCCCGCCTGCCCGCGTCGAACAGAACCAACTATCGTTATATCCAAGCCCGTTGGTACTGTTGGATGGGGGCAGGCGGGGACGCCTGCGGTCCCAGCACGTACGGGCAATTCTCTCTACAAACTCTGCAAGAAACTCTCACCGGCGGAAACTCGCAATCCAAAATTGTCCGCGATTGTCTGACCGATATCGGATAGCGAATTGCGCGTTCCCAGATTCACTGACCGTGCTCTCTTTCCGTAGACAAGCAACGGTGCGTATTCGCGAGTATGATCTGAACCCGGAAACGTTGGGTCGTTGCCGTGGTCAGCCGTAATCATCATCAAGTCGTTTTCGCGCATTGCCTCTTCGATCTCAGGTAATCGGCTATCGAAATGTTCCAGTGCCTTCGCGTACCCTTCCGTGTCTCGCCGATGGCCATACAGCATGTCGAAATCAACGAGGTTTGAAAAGATTAGACCCCGCGTCTTTTCGTTTAGGGCCTTGATCGTTTGGTTGATCGACTGTTCATTGTTTTTCGCAGTTAGATCCTGAGTCACGCCGAGCGAGTCGTAGATAGAAGCAATCTTCCCGATACAAATTACATCAAGTTCTTCATCCGCAAGGGCCGGCAAGAGATTCTCTCGGGGAGGTGGCACTGCGTAATCGTGGCGATTCTCCGTTCGATAGAACGAACCTGGTTGTCCGAGGAACGGACGGGCAATAACCCGGCCAACTCTATGTTCGCCATCGAGAATGCGGCGTGCTATTTCACAGATTTCATAAAGCCTGTCGATCGGTATCACTTCTTCATGAGCGGCAATCTGAAAAACCGAGTCAGCTGACGTATACACTATTGGCTTCTTTGTCCTGACGTGTTCTTCCCCCAACACCTTGATGATTTCAGTTCCTGACGCAGGAATGTTTCCCAGGATTCCAGGTACCGAGGTCTCTCTTATAAAACGATCGATGACCGTGGGCGGAAATCCGTTTGGGTAAGTCGGGAACGCGCGCTCGAGGATGATGCCGGCCATTTCCCAATGGCCCGTCGTTGTGTCTTTGCCATTCGAACGGAGTGCGCACTTACCGTATGAACCAACAGGAGTTTCAATGGGTGGAAGATTCGCCAGCGTTCTAATGTTACCCAATCCGTATTTTTGCAGATGCGGTAACTGGAGTCGTCGCGATTCGAGAATGTGGCCGAAGGTATCAGCGCCGGCATCTCCCCATTCAGGAGCATCAGGCATTGCACCTATACCGGCGCCGTCGAGGACGATTAGAAGGATTCGGTTGAAACGGGACATGTGTTTGGTGTCCGATATGCTTCAGCTTGTCGTGATGCAACCAACTGAGCCCAGATGATCAGGTTGTTTAGAAACTCAGGGCTCGGTTGGTTGCGTCACGACAAGCTGAAGCATATCGGACTATCTTGCCGGAGCGTAATAGCCGTCACGCGATCGAATCTCTGTCTTGTCTTTTAGGCCTTTGACCACAAGGTGAATCGATCGAAACTTTCCATCACGAGCTTTGTTGCTCGGATAATAACCAAGACTGTATAAGGTGCCGATGTCTGCTGCGACACGAGCGAAGGCAGCACGCGCGTCAGACAAACTGGTTGCGTTGAAAGTGCGTCCGCCGGATGTCTTAGCGAGATCGTTCATCTCTCGACGCGCCAGATTGTAAAGGTTTCTGCTAATCGACATCCGCTCAAATGGTCCCATCTGACAAAAGTTGGTGTAGTCCTCGGCCTTTGCACGTGGAACGAAGATTTGGCGATACCGCTCAAGCTGTCTTTGAGATAGCGTTAAGCGTCCATCATCCTGACAGTCTTTCATCAAACGATCTTCAACGAAGTCTTCTGTGTTCACCTGAATGAAGTAACACGCAATCCCGGCCCGAGAAAGTTTTAACTTAGCAGAATCGAAATCCGAGTTGCTCGCTGAATCTACTCCGTCAGTCAATGCAACAACGGCGCGTCGTCGAACCTGATCAGTGGGTGGAACGCGAAAGATGACATCAGCAACCTTCTCGAGCGCATCGTAATAAGGAGTGCCATTACTGCTGCCGATATTCTCAATTGCCTTACTCAAGGCAGTTCGGTCACTAGTCAGTGGGGACAAAACTTCCACTGCTGCAATTGGCTCCTGACCCGTCTGTGCTTGATTGAAAGCAACCACGCCAACTCGATCACCTGTTCGCAACGCACTCACAAAACTATTTGCCGCCTGGCGTATCAGCCCAACATCCTCGCGCGTCGAACCTGACGTGTCGAGAAGCAATGCGATTTCAAAGGGCGCATCCGTTGTGCCGAAGTTGGCGATTGTCTGCGGTTGCCCGTCTTCAAGAATCTGAAAGTTCTCGGCTTTCAAACCCGATAACGGGCGACCCGTGCTATCAGTGACTACCGCTGGAACGGAGACTAACTGAGTATCGACACGAACTACGTCGCCTTCATCCAGCTCTTCTGACGATTTCTTTTGATCTCCTTGATCATTCCCCGATACACGCCTTGGACGCTGAGACTGTTGAGTGTCGGTCTGCTGTGCTGCTGCGCGAGTTAACAGCTTCCAGCTAGGGAAGAGCGCGCTTCCAATCACAATGAAGAGAGTTATTCCGAGCAAACTGCGACGTTTGAGTGCTACTGACATGGCTAAATCCGGATGGGCTTTCTTGATGAGAATATAACTGCTGAGCCCGCGGACTGCAAAATGCTTCGAGGCGACTAAGGGAAGCGACCGGAGCGGGTCTATCTTGCGCATGATTCTAATCAATCGTCTGACGAGCCAAGACGATGAATCTTCGACTTGAGCTCCTCAAGTAAACCCAATTGCTGCTTGAGGATTGCCCGAAAGTCCTGAGTATCAGTGTGATTGATTTCGTGCAACAGAGCGGTGTGCTTAGTCTCCAAAAGTTCTGCCAGGAAACTTCGTTCCTGATCCGAAATGTCGAGCAGCATGGTCTCTCCTTCGTTGGTTCTACTTAGTTCAACTCCAAGAAAAATAGCCTCGAAACTTTGAGAAATTTTCAGGAGACATGAATCGCAATTCAACGTGATTGGTTAAAGTGCAAATGCACTCGTACCTGGTACGGGACTAATTATTGACATAAGCGTTCACAAAAGAATATTGTTTCCGCATTCTTCATCTTTGATTTTTATGCTGGCGGGGGACTTTTTAACCACCGTTAGACTCACAATAGAACAATCGCTCTGACAGTGCTGTTTCTCGCTTGGCGCTGACCAACTTAATTGATCCTTAAGACTATTCTTCTCTAATTTCTCAACGCGCAGGAAGTTTTTTGTCCCTACTTCTCAGAGGAGAAGCCAAAATGTTCGACGAGCGGGCCTTCATCAAACAGTTTGAGGCGGCAGATGCAAGGGAGATGGCGCGCACACTCGCGCGTCCAACCAGTGAGCAGGAGACGGCGCTGCGTGTTTACCTGGGCGATAGCCGTTATGAGCGCATGCATAGCACAGCGCTCCAGGCGACAGCCAAACGTCGTGGGCTGACAACGCCCTCGAAGGGAAAAGTGGTTGTGATACACGGTATCATGGGAGCCGAATTGAGTAACTTCGACTCCTCCGACTCACCCGAATCGAGCAAGATATGGGTCCATTACTGGCGCATCTTTCGCGGTTGGGTCGAGCGTCTCGTGCTAAACGCTGACGGGCAGACTTCACGATACGATGTTCGGGCAACCGGCATCATGCAGGACTATTACGGTGAGTTGGTGCTCGAACTGCTGGTCAAGAACTGGGATGCGCAGTCCTTCTGGTTTGATTGGCGTAAAGACATCAACGCTGCCGCGCGCGAACTTCACGCCAAGATCAACGCGTGGTTTGGGACAGACACCCCGGCCCACATTGTCGCCCACTCGATGGGTGGTTTAGTCTCCCAGGCTTTTATTAAAAACCACCCATCGCGTTGGCAATCCATGTGGGATGAGAAGTCGGATTCGAAGGGCCAACGCGGTGGCCGTCTGGTTATGTTGGGCACGCCGACCTACGGCTCTTTCATTATCCCGCAAGTCATCACGGGGCTTGAGCCAATGGTACGAAAGCTCGCCTTTCTTGACGGCAGTCACGATCTGCGAAGCATCCTCGACATTGTCAACACCTTCCCTGGCTCCTACCAGATGCTCCCATCTCCTTTTATTAAAAGGGACTCGGATCCTAAATGGTCCGAACGCATAAGACGCCTCTACCGTTCAGACCTCTACGGCGATCTGCGCGTCTCACAACAACATCTGCACAACGCACTGCAATTCCAGGAAAAGTTGCAATACGTTGACCACCCGGAGCGCATGATCTACGTCGCGGGCTACAACCAGAAGACTCTGAGTGATATCGGTGATCCGTCTGAAGTCAGCTCGTCAAACGCTTACGAGGTGACAAAACTCGGAGACGGGCGAGTGACGCACGAACTCGGTATCCCCAGAACCAGGGATGACAAACAGATCGAAAACGTCTTCTACATAGACGAGGCGCACGCAGAGTTACCCAGAAACCGCAGCGTCATTGAGGCAATGGACGAACTGCTTGAAACGGGTGCCACAAAAACTTCTTTACTGAGGCGGAGCGTCCCGGCAAATGTTCGCGGAGCGAAAACGCGTAGCCGCGCTACGCGCGCCATCGAGCGTGAGAGCTTCGTCATGGAACAGGAGGCTGAGGTCGAAGGCTTCCTCGCGATGATCGCGCCGCTTCGTTGGTCGCGGGGCGGTGAGCCTGGGTTGATGATTTCAGACGAAGAACGAAAAGTGCGTGAGGGCCTGTTAGGCAGCCCCGTTTTTGAGCGCGGGCGGGCGCAAGAAGATGATGGGAGGCAAGTAATGAATGAAGAGGGGCGAAGAGCAAATCAAACCGCGGAGATAGAGATACGTCTGGTGTGGGGCGGGATCGAAGAAATAGGAGAGAAGCACCGTGGTAGTGGAAAACGTGCTAAGGATCAGCTTCCCATTGATGCAATCTCTGTCGGGCACTATGCGGGCGTCGGCAAACCGCTGATGGCTGAACAGAAACTTGACGAAGCGATTAGCCGCGAGTTGTTGAAGAAGAAGTACCCGTCGGGCACGGAGATTCCGGATGTTGATAAGCTTCTCGCTCTCTACTCCGAACGAAGCATCGTTCGCGGGACCCTTGGTCAACCTTTCTTTATCCCGGACCCGCGCTCTGACAATGGCCGCTTGATTGTTCTGGCGGGGATGGGTGAGGCCGGGCGCTTCGGAGTGCCGGAATTGACTGTCATGGCGCGAGAGCTGTGCTGGTCGCTCGGACGCCTCAGGAAGCAACATCTCGCAACCGTTCTCATCGGCGCGGGTCAGGGCAATCTTCCGATAGACCAAGCCATTACCGCTTGGCTGCGTGGAATCGGTTATGCGCTGACGGGCTCCGCACACGATAAAGATTGGCGACTCAAGCGCGTGACCTTCGTCGAAGTTGACCCGAACAAGGTCGAAGCTCTGCAAGATGCGATCATTGCTTTTCAAAAGAGTCCGCAGCTCTTTGCGGGCGAGGTTGAATTGAAGATCGATTACCGGGAGCTCGACTTCACTAAGGTAAGAAACAAATACGGGCGGACGCGCGATCAGGAGATAGACCATCGCGAAGAGATGCGCCGCAAAGACAGAGAGGAGCAAAGGCAGGAGGAGCGAAGGCAGGGAAAGAAGCCTTTAGTGGAGGTGGAAGACCCTGTGCCAGTTCGCATTACGCTCGGCCTGGAGGGCAAGAAGTATCGCTTCGGAGCGATCACTGAAAATGCATCAATCCCAGAGCGCGAGATCGCCCTCGACTCGACGCTGGTGATCGAGGCCAACGATAGACTCCCAGACTTGGAAGACAAAGAGAAGCAACTCGAATGGGGCCGATACCTGGAAAATCTGCTCATGCCGGACGACCTGCGTCCGGTTTTCGCCACCAATGCCCCGGTCGTGATGGCCCTGGACGCCACCACCGCGCGTATACACTGGGAGATGATCGCCCAACCTGACATTTACTCTATCTCGGACAACCAAGAAAACGTCGGCCAAGCGCCGAGGTCTGATCCGCTCGATTCATTTCTCGGAACGAGTCGCGGGTTTACCCGACAGTTGCGCACGACTTTCGCGCCAACGCCGGAGCCGCCACCGCCGCCGCGCCGGGTGCTGCGCGTGCTGGTAGTAGCAGACCCGCAGGAAGAGGAACGCCTTCCCGGCGCTGAGCAGGAGGGCAGAGAAGTCGCCGAGTTGTTCCGTTCCTTCAACAACGTCTGGCAGTTACCAGACAATCGGGTTGAGGTGGTCACTCTACTCGGACCTGGCGAGGCGACGCGTAATGAAGTTCTGTTTCACCTCACGCGCCGTCATTACGACATACTTCATTACGCAGGGCACTGCATGTTCGATAACGATGACCCTCCTGCTTCCGGCTGGATCTTCACCGGCGGCAAAATACTTTCGGCCAACGAGCTGAATCGCATTGATCACATACCTAAGTTCGTCTTCTCGAATGCCTGCGAGTCGGGCATCACGCCAGACCGGGCATCGAAACGCTCGTCCATGCTGGCCCCAAGTTTTGCGGAAGCATTTTTCGCTCGCGGCGTGGCTAACTTCCTCTGCACGGCATGGCTGGTGGACGACACGGCGGCGCGTGAGTTCGCGCTCCATCTCTATTCAAAACTGCTGGGTCTCGAAAGAAAGAACGGCGAATATTTGAAAGGTAACCCAGAGGCTATGCACAGGGCCATGCGCCTCGCACGCATGGAAATCGCCAAACAGGACTACGGTGTGCAAACCTGGGGAGCTTACCAGCACTACGGTAATCCACGGCTGCGTTTTTTCGACAAGGCAACGCTCATGGGTTCGGGCGCAGCGGCAGGAAGAAGGAAGGTGCGCACCGGCACTGGAGCGAGCGCGAGCAGGAAACGAGTGCGCCGCGGTGCCGCAAAGAAATAGTCGTTCCCTGAAAACATTTTTGAGCTTCCAGGGTGGAGTCGCGGCGGATTTCCAGCAAGATTCGTTTTGAGTGTTGAGATCTCAGCGTCGTTGAAGTGATCGCGCTGGTGCGACATGGCTCCAGGATCTAGAACGTCTGCCGTCTATACCAGCAGCAGTCGATGACATTGGTCGTAGGACCTGAGTCCGAGTTCAAGCGACAGCCGTTAAGAAAATAGCCCAGAAACTTCCTGGCACATCCACAGTGGTTGTTTCTGAGCTAATTTAGTAGCACCTAACGGCGCTAAGTCATTCAATTAAATGGCGGAGCCGACGGGACTCGAACCCGCGACCTCCGACGTGACAGGCCGGCGTTCTAACCAACTGAACTACGACTCCGCAAATCTCTTTTCAATCTCTTCTGCAATCTGAGATCTAAAATCTGAGATCTCAAAGCTGGTAGGCACGGAGGGATTCGAACCCCCAACCTCTTCCTTGTAAGGGAAGCCGTCTACCATTGACGTACGTGCCTGTTTGAAGGTGACCCTGTCGCCTTACCTTCCTTAACTGAGACGGAAACTCCCGTCAAAAACTATTGAGTGGCACGCTCGGAAATTCAAACATCTGTTGCGCATTGAAGAGTCTGAATAAGCGAGCGCCATGCTAAGAGAACGAGATTGGAGTGTCAAGTTTCGCTATGGAATAAGGGTGAGTCATTGCCGATTTGGTCTTTGTCATTTGGATTTACAGCTTTTGCGTGTTGCGATTGGCGAATCGCAGGAGGAACACGAACCAGAAAACGCTTCCGGTGCCCGCTAAGTGTGACTCTTGAGGCAAAGCCAAACGAATGGGCTTTGCACAAAAAGTCCAGTTGCGCTGATTTATTTCATTCACACCGTGGCTTTAGCGCGGTGACCTACGCGCCACGCGAGTCACAGAAACCGTTTAAACGGTTTCTCTTAAACTCACTGCGCACTAGTCACCGGGCTAAAGCCGCGGTGAGAATGAGAGTTCGAAATCGTTGCAGCAGGTATTTTTTGTGCAAAGCCAAGCGAATGTATATTTCCTAAACAATAAAACAGCCACTTTTTAAAACAAATAACCACTTTAGGCTCTTGACCCCGCGCTCTTTTTGAATACAATTCACGCCAACGGCGCATGTGGTTGCTGGGGTGAGGACAGTGACCAACAGAGGCTGAATGCCTCCGCCAACCTTGAGAGGCCGGTCCAAACCGGCCTTTCGGTTTTTCCGCCCTGATTTCATTATGATTTCCGTAGCAGAAGCAATTCAAATCGTTAAAGAACAAACTCAGAGACTCGCTACCGAAAGAGTGGCGATTCACGACTCTTTGGGTCGAGTACTCGCCGAAGAGATAGTTGCCGATACTGATCTACCACCGTTCAATCGTTCACAAATGGATGGCTATGCGGTTCGCGCAGACGATACCAACGACGCGCCTGTGCGCTTGAAGATTGTTGGCGAGTCAGCTGCGGGCAAGGGTTGGCACCACGAATTGAAGGAAGGTGAGGCTGTTCGAATCATGACGGGCGCGCCTGTCCCAACCGGCGCTGATGCAGTTCAACAAGTCGAATTAGCACACGAGCTAAAAGACAATACCGTCGTTGAACTGCTCGAGAGTGTCGCACCCGGCAAATCAGTTGTTGAGCGTGGCAGCGAGATCACTCGAGGTGAAACCATCCTTCGGCCCGGCGTTGTTATTAATCCCGCAATGCAAGCTGTCCTCGCTTCTTTTGGCTACGCAACAGTCGAAGTCAGCGTCCGGCCACGAGTGGCTGTTATGGCAACTGGCAGTGAATTGGTTGCAGTGGACCATGCACCAGGGCAGGATCAAATTCGAGATTCAAATAACTATTCTATTGCCGCATATGCTCAACGCGCGGGTGCGCTGGTAGAACGCCTGCCTCTAACCGGCGACGTCACGGCAGACTTAGCCACGGCGATTGCTAATGCAGCCAGGACTTGTGATGTGCTGGTAACGTCAGGCGGAGTTTCGATGGGGGTTTATGACTTTACGAAAATTGCCCTGAAGGAACTTGGCGCCGAGTTGTTCTTTGAACGAGTCGCGCTGCGTCCGGGAAAACCGACTGTCTTCGCACGTCTACCTGATGGAACACTCGTTTTCGGATTGCCCGGCAATCCGGTGTCAGTGTCTGTTACCTTCAATCTCTTTGCGCGAACGTCGCTACTTGCAATGCAGGGTGCAAATGATCCCACACTGACTGCGGAGAACAGTGTCCTGGCGAAACCGGTAAAGGGTTCACTAGATCGTGAAAGCTATTTACCAGCTCAACTGACAACGAATGACGATGGAGAGTTGGTAGCCTTTCCGCTGAAGTGGGGAGGCTCTTCAGATTTTGTTGCTTTCGCACGCGCGACGACACTGATTATTATTCCCGCGGGCGTCAAGATGATGGACTCGAATACGATTGTGAAGGTTTTGCGGCTTCCTTGAACTAGTACGACAGGCTGTTAGCCTGTCGTGCTTCGGTTTGTTGCGCGACAGGCTGACAGCCTGTCGTACATTTACATCCCAAGTACGAGCGTCAACAGCAACACCCCAACCTTTTCGACACGCATCCCGGATGCTATCCGCTCGGTCAAACCGTTAAATCCATGAAACCCCGGTAAGCGTTCGATTCGTCCGGTAACCGAGCGGTGGAAGTCTTTGACTCCGCTCGCACCCTTAAACAAAGTCCTCAATACATAGTTGGTTTCGTGTTCTCTCTTTGCCCCCTGACCTACAGGTGTCCAAAAGCGCGCAATAATGAATCTTGCGAGGTCGCGCGCAAATTTCTTTTCAGCGAGTTTCAGGCGTGCAATGTTCCAGTAAAAACTTGAATGAATTGATTCTTCCTGAACGATACCCATAACCAGTTGCTTCAGTACTGGATGTCCAGAAAGCTCTCCCAGTTTTCTGTAAGCCTGAACGGCAGTTACCTCATTGATGGTGCCCCAAACCATATGAGCTGCGTGAAAGTGGCTGCCGAACGCTCTGCAAGCCTGATCTGCAACCCAGCTACCAATCAAGTACCTCTTTGGAATCTTTTTCATCGCTTCGGCTTGCCAGTTCTTACCAGTTGGATAACCAGCTTCTTCGAGAAATCGATTCAAGAGGTTCCCGTGATGTAGCTCTTCCACGCTCCAGCGATCCATGAACTTTTTTATTATGGGATCACGGCCGGTCGGTGTGCGCATCAACTCACGGTAGTACATGTCGGTGAAGTACTCGATGTCGCGCATATAGAAGAGCACAGGAACGAACGCTTCGTTCAACTCATGACTCTTGATTTCGTTCCAGCGAATACTTTTGACGTACTCTTTCGACAGTGCCCGCGGTTGTCTTTCGTACCAGTCTAGAACTTCTTTGTCCGTCTCAAACAAGGGGGAGCCTCCCTCATGGGCCTAATATAGGTAGATTTACGATCACGGCTGACGAATTGGATTCTTTCGCACCCTCGGATCAACGCTAATGATAATGACGAACGCTTGAATGAGATGAACAGTGACTAACCTTGAGTGTCGTTAAAAATAGACTGAATTGGTGCGACCTGTCGAGAGTTTTGATTTGCTTCGAGACTGATTTCTGTTGTCTACTTTTCCAAATGAATCCTCTTTCGCATATCGACGAACACGGCAAAATCCGCATGGTGGATACGGGCGGAAAAGAAATAAGTTCCCGTCGGGCCGTTGCCTCTGCTCGAGTAGTCATGAAAAGCGAAACGCTTGATGCTCTGCGCCGGCACCGCAGCCCTAAAGGAGATCCACTGGAGACTGCCAGGCTAGCTGGAATAATGGCTGCGAAGAAGACTTCCGAGTTGATACCTTTATGCCATCCCTTGATGCTAAGCCATATAGATGTTCAGGCTCAGATTGACGACGGCGGCATCGTTTTAAGCGCCGAGGTTTCCACTAACGCTCAAACTGGCGTCGAAATGGAGGCCCTGACCGCAGTCTCAGTGGCCGCGCTTACGATTTATGACATGTGCAAAGCCCTTGAGAAGTCGATCGTCATTACCGACATCGTTCTGGAAAGTAAAACAGGCGGCAAATCAGGCGATTACCAAAGAAGGGTCGAGTCCTGAGAATGCTTTGGAGTGCGGCGACCTGGCGCCGCTTTATGCGTTTGGCAGCATTTACTCGACGCTGTAACAAAGCGGCGCCAGGGCGCCGCACTCCAAAGCTGGAACATCACCACGACTTTCTGCGTTATTCAAAACGACCTTTAGATTTCAGGCCAAACGGTTTTACAATAGACCTGAATTTAATAGCGCGAACGACGGAGATTTAAAAATGAGAGTCAGCCTTTCAAGAGATGCACGTCCCCAGGCAATGACGCTGCTGGTTGCCGCCACCATTTCCATACTTCTTTGGTTTATCCCTTATGCTGAGATCCTGGCCTACCCATTCCGGATCTTCGTGACGTTCATCCATGAGGGCGGACATGCCATCGCGGCACTCTTAACCGGCAATACGGTAAATAGCCTGAGCGTCGCGACAAATGCCAGCGGCGAGACGTATACGACTCAGGGTGGCCTGATATCCCAGGTGCTTGTCTCCAGCGCCGGCTACATTGGATCGATGGCCTTCGGCGCGCTGCTGCTCGTACTCATTCGCAAGTCAGTCCAAGCCAGAATTGTTCTACTCGGATCGGGACTGCTCGTGTTTGCACTGACGATGATCTACGGTCTCTTCAAGCCAATCTTTAGTGGAACTGCTTGGTCGGGAATTCCGTTCACACTAGTCGCCGGATTGTTCATCTCGGCTGGACTCGTTTTGATCGCGCGATTTGCCAGCTCGCGTGTTGCTAGTTTCTTTGTCAGTTTCCTCGCAGTTCAGTGCGTGCTCAACGCTTTGTTCGATCTAAAGACTGTGTTCTTCCTTTCTTCACCATTTGTCGGTTCGACTCATACCGACGCAGTGAACATGGCAAATGCTACCGGTATTCCTGCCATCTTCTGGGCAGCAGTCTGGATTATTTTAGCGCTGGGAATTCTTTGGTTCGCAATGCGACTGTACGTGGCGGGTCGCGACAAAGGTTTCCAACCGGATCTGCCGTTCGAAGAAACACCAACGATCTAGTCACTCCTGAAAATGTCCGACGAACTTTAGGAAGCTCTGATTAAGTACGATAGGCTGTTAGCCTGTCGTGGTTTACCTTCACGATTGTGGCCGAAGATCACCGACAGGCTAACAGCCTGTCGTACTTAATCAGAGCTTCCTTTAGTTTGTTCGTGTGTGAGGGTCCGGGGCTCGAATGTAACAAGCCTCCTACATCCGACACATGACAAACTAAAATTCGTCGGACATTTCAATTTACCAATCATCCGCCATCGCACAACTCCTTCCTCGAGAGCCGACCAAAACCCAAGTACTATTATTCGTCGTAGTTCCATTTCAACGTCGATTGTGAATTCAACCTTTGCTCACTAGAATCGAGCGCCTTTCGTAAAACTTGGGTTCGCAGTTTGCTGACCGCTCGATGGTGCTCATCTTCTTCACCACATTTGGAACCGTGTTTGTCGCCGAGATCGTTGGCGACAAACTTCTTTACACAACCAGCGTCCTCGCAACACGTTATCGCACCGTGCCAATAATGTTGGGAATGGCCGGCGCATTCATGGCAAAGATGGGCGTAGCAGTAGTCGTGGGCGAGGCCATTTCTCGGTTGCCAACGGTATTAGTTGCGAGCATCACTGCTATCAGCTTCCTGGGAGTGGCCTATGTACTCTGGCGCAAGTCAGACACGCCAAAGAAGTCCGAGAAGATTCACACAACCCGTAAAGCGGCTATGCTCTCCTTCGCTGCAATCTTCTTTTCTGAATGGGGCGATGTTGGTCAGGTAACTGCAGCAACACTCGCGGCACGTTATCGCTTGCCATTTATCGTTTGGCTCGGCGCTGTTTGCGCAATGATAACGAAAGGCACTCTCGCTACGTTTTTGGGAGCTGGAATTCGACGATGGATAACGCAACATGTTTCGCCGAGAGTTGTACGTTATGCGGCCGTCGGCCTGCTTTTGTTTCTCGGTATATTGACTGTGATTGAGATTCTATTGAGAGGCGCTGATCATTGATGGCTTCAAAGCAGGAACGAAGAGTGGCGTTCCGTTTTATCGTCTGCCTCGGATTTGTCAGTCTGTTTGCAGATATGACTTACGAGGGAGCTCACAGCGTCATCGGACCACTTCTCAAGGATCTCGGAGCTACGGCAACTCAAGTCGGAATCATCGCCGGTTTGGGTGAAATGATCGCCGCGAGTCTACGTTATTTCTCGGGCAAATTAGCGGATCGAACCAGAGCATATTGGACGATTACTACCTTAGGTTATTTCTTGAATCTGGTCGTTGTTCCAGGCCTGGCTTTCGCGGGAAGTTGGCAGACAGCGGCACTACTGGTTGTTGCAGAGCGAACTGGAAAGAGTTTGCGTGGGCCAGCGAGAGATGTTCTTCTCTCCGAAGCAACCGAGGTTGTGGGACATGGATCGGGGTTCGGCATCCATGCCGCAATGGATCAAACCGGTGCGGTTCTTGGACCACTCCTGGTCGCTGGTTCTGTAGCGCGGACTCATCATTTCGGACCGGCGTTTCTATGGTTAGCGTTGCCGGCCGCGGGAGCTTTTGTTTCGTTACTATTCGCTCACGCTGTCAGTCCTCACAAAGGCGCACCGCCAACCCCACCCGATCAGCAGGAGCTGCCTTCTGTATTTTGGATCTATGTCGCAGCCGCCGGCTTGCTAGCCCTGGGTTTTGTAGACTTCCCTTTGCTCGCTTACCACTTTCAAAAGACTTCGTTCTCCAAGCCCGAAGTAATTCCGCTCTTATATGCCGGCGCGATGGGCGTCGTGGGTCTGACTGCGCTCATTTTTGGCCGCCTGTTTGATAGGTACGGCATTCAAGTGATCGCCGCGGGAATTGTAATTTCGTTACTCACACTACCGCTCGGATTTCTTGGCGGTACTGTTGGCGGTTATCTTAGCGTTGTCTGTTGGGCCACAGGCCTGGGAGCGCAAGATGCGACACTACGTTCTGGTATTGCACAGGTAGTTTCGATGAACAAACGTGGCTCTGCTTTCGGCGCCTTTAATGCGGTTTACGGGGTGCTCTGGTTTTTGGGAAGCGTAGCTATGGGAGTCCTCTACGACCGATCTCTGATGGGTTTGGTTGTATTTGGAATTGTGGCGCAACTCGTATCAGCGGGTATCTTCGTTTGGATCAAACGTCCGTTAGCTCAGGTCGCGAGGCGGTGAGAATATTGGACTAACCGGGCTTTGCCTCAAAGTGTTTCATCTCATTCTTGGCCCTTCTGAACCATTTCAATGGTTTTTCTTGGGCACGCTTGTGTGGTCGGTTGAAAAAGATCCAACCCGCGGAGTCGCACGCCTAAATGAGCGTTTTCGACGCGCGAGATGTTATTGAATCGCGGTCCACGAAAAACCATTTAAATGGTTCCGAATTCTAGATGATGCTTAACCCCAACCTAAAGGTTGGAAGAATGAAATGAAAGACTTTTGAGGTGAAAGCTGACCTAGCTGAGAACTGCGACAACGTTCTCTATGAACGAATGAACTGTGGCAAGAACGGCGGGCCGGCTCTCGATTGTCAATCCCATCGCTACCACCGCCACGAGCACAAACCACGGTATCAGGCGAATCAGCGGCGCACTGGAAACCAGTGACTTCGGATCGATGGAAGCCAGTTCAACCAATCTCTTCACTCGCGCCTTCACTCCACGAGTTTCTTCGCCACCTACAAGGAATGCGGATGATGGCATCACCACGCGCTCGTCCGCAGGGATTAAACGTGCGATTCGAACGAGGGCTGAAGCCAGGTTCAAAGCCACACTCGAACTCTGTTGTGCCGCATACTCGTCAGCTGCTGCTTCTGAAGCTTCACCCCATGCACGGTCGAGCGACCGACCACATGGAATAACCAACAAGGCTGCTCGGCTTGCGCGAAGCAACGAACGTTTAAGATTATCGCGTGCAACCATATGCCCGGACTCATGAGCGACTGCCGCAACCAGTTCATCTCTGCTCAACAACCGCAGAACATGCTCTGCAATGAACAATCGAGGTCGCAGTGTTCCCACCACGGCGATGATGGGAAATGAATGCGCCAACCGGAACGCCGGAACAGCAACACCGTCAAGTTTGATTGCAGTGGCGTCACGCAACCACTTCTTTAACAGCGACCTCGTTGCCAGCCACGAGCGTAGGCCGCGCCAAAATGCGAACGTTACGCCAATCGCAGAGATTGCTGCCAATGCACCCAATTTCTTGCTCACGAATTCATCCGTTGTGTAGGGTTCGTACACGAGGTAAGACGGAATCATAAACGCGACGATCCAGATGGTGGCGATTACCGGTGGACCCATCCGCATCACGAAGAGAAGTTCTGCACGTGTTCTGGCAGTGCAGCGAAGCAGTGGTTGTTTGAATAGCCGCCAGAAACCCGCCGCTGCTGCCGTAGCGACAGCATTAACGGCCAATAACATCGCCAGGACCAGAGTGATGCCGAGCAACTCGTACATGATTAACTCTTTCGACGCAGTTCTTTCTTCTTCTCCTGAACCAGACGATCGAGTTCGTCCAACAGTTCACGATCGCGTTCGCTGATCGTATCCACAATGCACGCCAGAATTGGCTCAACTCCATCGGCGCCGTGCCCCAGCAGTCCGTCGATGACGTCCTCTTTAATTCCCTGATCGAACGTGTCGGGTGAAACTAATGGCGCGTAGAGGAATGCCCGGCCATCCTTTCTTCGTTCCAACAAATTCTTCTTGAATAGCCTGTCGAGTGTCGTCATCAACGTGGTGTAGGCGATCCTTTCGCCAAAAGCCCGGTAGATGTCACGAACACTGACTTCACCCTGCCGCCACGCTTCTTCGAGTACCTGACGTTCTAGTTTGCCTAGAGCAAAACAGGCTATTTCTCGAGGCCGCCGAAATCCGCGTAGAAGGAATCTGGAAGTCTTCATAGGTTTTGGATTGTCGGGCACCGATTGTCTGAGTGTCAATGATGTGCGTGTCTTTGTGCTTGTTCTGTGGATTCACTCTGAGAGGACTGATACAACCTGCTTTAGCTGCGTGGAGCTTCAGCTTCCCGCTATCAGCCATTCACTAACAGAAATTGAGATACCACCTGCTTTAGCAGCGTGGAGTTTCAGCTTCCCGCTATCAGCCAGTCACTAACAGAAATTGAGATACCACCTGCTTTAGCAGCGTGGAGCTTCAGCTTCTCGCTACAGCAGCACCAACAGAAACTGAGATACCACCTGCTTTAGCAGCGTGAAGCTTCAGCTTCTCGCTACAGCAGCACCAACAGAAACTGAGATACCACCTGCTTTAGCAGCGTGGAGTTTCAGCTTCTCGCTACAGCAGCACCAACAGAAACTGAGATACCACCTGCTTTAGCAGCGTGGAGCTTCAGCTTCTCGCTATTGACCCGGGCACGAGGATTCTGTAGGTCTGCATCTTGGTTCTGGCGCGGACGAGTCGGGAGAATCCCAGTAGCGAGAAGCTGAAGCTCCACGCTGCTAAAGCAGGTGGTATCTACTAATTCTATCTAGTGCACAATTCTAGCGGCAACTTGACACTCCACGCTGCTAAAGCAGGTGGTATCTACTAACTCTATCTAGTGCACAATTCTAGCGGCAACTTGACACTCCACGCTGCTAAAGCAGGTGGTATCTACTAACTCTATCTAGTGCACAATTCTAGCGGCAACTTGACACTCCACGCTGCTAAAGCAGGTGGTATCTACTAACTCTATCTAGTGCACAATTCTGGCGGCAACTTGACACTCCACGCTGCTAAAGCAGGTGGTATCTACTAATTCTATCTAGTGCACAATTCTGGCGGCAACTTGACACTCCACGCTGCTAAAGCAGGTGGTATCTCATGCTCTCCATCTCACTCCTATCCGAGGCTAAAACAAAAGATCAAAGCTAAAAAACTAAAACACAAAAGTTACATTTGCCCCGAAATTGGTTTCCACGTTACCATGCGAGGTTTACGACTACCGCAAGATTCGTCTCTGTGGGGTCGCCGCCAGGAAACATGCCGGACGAAGCCATCCAAGTCAGGGGAGCAAGGGTCAACAACCTTAAGAACATCTCGTTCTCTATCCCCATAAATCAAATGACCGTTGTGACCGGCGTAAGTGGATCCGGTAAGTCTTCCCTCGCCTTCGACACGATTTATGCAGAAGGTCAACGCCGGTATGTCGAGTCGCTCTCTGCTTACGCCCGCCAGTTCCTGGAAAGGATGGACAAGCCTGACGTCGATGAAGTACGCGGCATTGCACCGGCAATTGCCATCCGGCAGAAGAATTCGACCCGCAATCCTCGCTCTACAGTCGGCACTCAAACAGAGATCTACGACTATCTCCGGTTGCTCTTTGCTCGTGTCGGACAAACCCTCTGCCGAGTTTGTGGGCGACGCGTTTATCGAGATTCACCAGAGTCAATTGCCGACGAGGTCCTCAGCAATCTCGAAGAGGGCACGCGGTTTTATGTGCTCTTCCCTGCGGCTGCCGGAGTCAGCGACAACGATACGGAAAGGCAGGAGAAGCGCCGCGGTAAGTCTTCTCGGCGAGCGCAATCGGGTCAGCACGTAACTGCCCACCTCATGAGTTTGATGCAACGCGGATTCACGCGCTTGTTCGCTGAAAAGCAAGTTATCGAACTGAATTCACCAGACGACTATCACAAAACCGATTTCGATAATGTCTTCGTCCTCGTGGATCGACTGGTAGCCCGCCAGGACGTACGTCAACGGCTGGTCGACTCGCTTGAGATTTGTTTTCAGGAAGGACACGGAACAGCGCTGATCGAAACCGCTGACGTCGAGTCAAAACAATTCCACTTCTCGGAACGCTTCGAATGCAAGTACGACCATACGGTGTACGCCACACCCGAGCCACGTCTATTCAGCTTCAATAATCCTTACGGCGCCTGTCCTACATGCCAGGGCTTCGGGAACACGATCGGATTGGATTTGGATTTGGTTATTCCCAATCCCGGACTGTCTCTAAAGGACGGCGCAATCGAGCCATGGACCAAACCACAGCACGAATGGGCAATGAGTGAACTGAAACAGTTCTGCCGGGCTGAGAAAATCCCGATGAACGTGCCTTTCGTCCAACTCCCCCGAGAAGACCAGCAAGCGATCATCGAAGGTAGTGGTGACTGGGCCGGAGTTCGTGGTTTCTTTGAGTGGATGGAGACCAAGAAGTACAAGCTCCATGTGCGCGTCTTTCTTTCGAAGTATCGCGGTTACACGCTGTGTCCTGACTGCGGCGGAGGCAGGCTTCGTCAAGAGGCGCGCGATGTAAGAGTTGGTGGTCGGACACTGCCTGAAGTTTGTTCGATGTCGATCAAAGACGCGGATGCGTTTTTCGCATCACTCGAGTTATCAACCGAGCAAAACGCAATCGCCGAACGAATCCTGTTTGAAATAAGGCGGCGCCTTAAATTCCTCGTCGAAGTAGGTCTTGACTATCTGACTCTCGATCGACTCGCATCAACGCTCTCCGGTGGCGAAGCACAGCGAATTCAGTTAGCCACCAACCTCGGTTCATCCCTTGTCGGTGCGCTCTATGTTCTCGACGAACCGTCAATCGGACTTCACCCACGTGACAATGATCGGCTCATTCGTCTTCTCAAAAACCTTCGCGATATAGGCAATACGGTCCTTGTGGTTGAGCATGACGCAGAAATGATGCGTGCTGCTGATCACATTCTCGACATCGGACCTTCAGCAGGCGAACTGGGTGGTCGTGTGATGTACGAAGGCGACTTTGCAGGCCTGTTGGAGGAAGAAGGCTCATTAACGGCTCGTTATCTACGCGGTGACGCTGAAATCAAGGAACCGAAACAGCGTCGTGCATTACAGAAGCGACAGCTTTCCATCCGCGGTGCTTCCGAACACAACCTAAAAGCCATTGATGTCGATATTCCACTCGACATGTTGGTCTGCATCACGGGAGTGTCAGGCTCAGGCAAGTCGACACTGATTCACGATTGTATCTATGCGGGTTTGAAAAAACTGCGTGGTGAGTGGCAAGGGCATGTTGGCGCGTTTCAGCGAATCGAAGGAGCACAGTTCATCGACGACGTTATTCTCGTAGATCAATCGCCGATCGGGCGAACCCCTCGTTCGAATCCAGTCACCTACATAAAAGTCTACGACGCAATTCGCGAAGTGCTGGCCGGAACACGCGAAGCACAGGCGCGTGGATTTGATCCTTCTCACTTCTCTTTTAACTTGCCGGGCGGACGATGCGAAGTCTGTCAGGGCGACGGCACGGTTACTGTTGAAATGCAGTTTCTCGCGGACGTCGAATTGGTTTGTGAAGAGTGCAAAGGGACCAGATTCAAACAACAGATTCTTGATGTCCGCTATCGGGGCAAGAACGTTCACGAAATTCTGAACATGACAGTTCGGGAAGCCATCAGTTTCTTTCGTGAAGTTACAAAGATAACAAACCGGCTCAGAGTCCTGGACGATGTTGGTCTCGGGTATTTGCGCCTGGGTCAATCGGCGACGACCCTTTCCGGCGGTGAAGCACAGCGAATCAAACTGGCCGCGCATTTATTGAAGCGAACTGGCGCGAAAACGCTCTACATCTTCGATGAACCAACGACCGGTTTGCATTTCGACGATATCAATAAGCTTCTGGCCGCATTTCGCGCGCTCATTGACGCCGGTGGATCGTTGTTAGTCATTGAGCACAATCTCGATGTGGTCAAAACTGCTGATCACGTCATCGACCTCGGTGCTGAAGGCGGGGACGCCGGTGGTTATGTAGTTGGTGTTGGCACTCCAGAAGAGATCATGCGTTTGCGAAGCTCGTACACCGGAAAGTTCCTGCGCGAGTATTTAGCGAAGGCGAATGGCCAGTTGAAAAACAACGCCTGATAAAATCTCTCGCCCCCCTCCCTCGGCTGCCGCCGTCGATCAGAAGCCCCATCCCCTGACACCCGAAAGCTCTTCTGTCGGAGCGCGTCCGTCCTCGGTCGCCCCCGTCGATCACAGGTCCTCTGTTGCCTAGTGAAGTGAGCTGGTGTTGCTGCGCTTCCAATTGCCAGGGTTCTATCGACGGGGGCGGCCGAGGACGGACGCGCCCCGACAGAAGAGCGCTCCTATGTTAAGGGTTGGGAGTTCTGTTCGACGGGGCTGCGCTTCCTTACTTGTTCTTTCTTTAGCTTCTAGTTTAGTTGTTTGCACGCTCTTTCTTTATGCCAACTTGGAAATTACTGGTGATATGCTCCTGATGTGAAAGACCAATCCCCTCAATCTGTACCTCGATCTTTTATTCCCCTGCGCCGCCGGATTCTTTACCTCGCAATCATCTATTGCGTCTTTCTTTTGCTGCTCCTCGGAGTCGAACTGATCGTTCGCTTCACGATGACTCCAGTCTCAAGCCTTGATCTGTTTGTTTCGACACCTCAGCAGAAAATGCAGGTTGCGAATTCACAACAGTCCGGGATCTTCGAAGGTGATCCACTGCTACTCTGGCGTCTGAAACCAAACCTCGATCACGTAGTCTGGGACTATACGGTCCTTTCAACCAACGCGCAGAGTTTTCGTGCTGACTATCCGATCGTGCGCAAACCGAGTGGGACTTATCGCATTGTCTGTCTCGGCGACTCAGTTACCTTCGGCTATCGAGTGCCTGTGGTTTGGCCTGATAAACCAACTGAGTACGATCCTGAGTGGCTTCCCTATCCGATGCTGCTGGAGAAGGAACTCCGAGCCGCAAATCCCAACAGAAAGATCGAAGTATTCCCGATGGCCGTGCCGGGTTACACGTCTCACCAGGGACTTGCCTGGTTACGGCGTGATATCGGCTCGTTACAACCTGATCTGGTAATTGCGAGCTTTGGTTGGAATGATGTTAGCTTCAGCGATGTGCCAGACAGAGAGTCAATTCGAACTGACTGGTATCCGGTCCTGGTGCGCTGGCTAATCGATCACAGTCAGGCGTTTGCCCACGCAACGCATTGGCTTCGCAGTAAGAATCAACCGTCACAGAACCACCCGGTTAAGCCTGTTACGCGAGTGTCTGAGTCAGAATATCTCGACAACTTTGCCCAAATTGTTCAACTGGTTCGCGCCAAAGGAGCCGGGATTATTGTTATCGGAGCACCGTATCGAGATACAAAGACGAATCCGCCAGAAGCTGAGTTAATGAAACGTTATCGGACGAGCCTGAAGAGTGCGATGGAAAACGAACAGGTTCCATATCTGGAAGTACTCGAGCTTACAGAAGCAGCAGGTTCAGTTAACGAAGGCTTTTTCGGTGAGCTTATACATCCAAATCACATCGGTCATCGTTTGCTTGCATCTGAGTTGTTGGACCTGATGAAGCAAAAAAAGTTGTTGGGCGACTTAAACGTTCCGCACTTAGTTCCCTAAGCGAATGTCCGATATGCTTCAGCTTGTCGTGACTCGACCGACGCGCCTCTAAGAATTCACCAGCTTGGTCGGTTAAGTCACGACAAGCTAAAGCATATCGGACACCGAGGTTAACCAATATGACACTTGCTGAAAAAATCGTTTCCGATCTGACCGCCTCGATGAAGGCTCAGAACGCCCCACGAACGTCAACATTGCGCATGGTGAAAGCTGCGATGATGAACAGGCAAATAGAAAAAGGTGGGCCGTTAGATGACGAGGAGCTTTCACGATTGTTGCGGTCATTGGTGAAACAAAGACGCGACTCGATCGAACAGTACCAGGAAGCCGGACGGCAGGAACTCGTCGACAAAGAAACTGCCGAGATCGCAGTAATCGAGGGATATCTTCCCCAGGCTGCATCGAGAGAAGAGATCGAAGCTGTCGTCGTCGCCGCAATCGCCTCAACTGAGGCTAGTTCGATGAAGGACATGGGCAAAGTCATGAAAGCTGCTCAGACTGCGCTGGCTGGAAAAAATGCTGACGGTCGGGTGGTGAGTGAGATTGTGAAGAGTAAACTCAGCTGATGTCCGATATGCGTCTGTCTTGTCGTGAGATTCCAAACACGAATTCTTATTGCTTCAGTTCTTTGATCATTGCTGCACAATCCGGATCGAGTAGTGGTTGGCAACCAATCGCCAGCGTCCTCCCTGGTTTACCCAGACTCTGGTAAATCGAGTGTCACGCGGAACATCTTTGCCTTTATCTTGCCCAGTCATTGTTGAGAGACCAGTCTCCACAGCAGTGTTTCCGTATACGCGCACTTGCACCTCGCCTGTGGTGATAGATTGAAATTTCAAACTACCCGACGTGAAATCTGCGATCACTTGCGGCTTGGTTCTGACTGTGCCACTTGGTCCCACGCCGACAAAATCATCTGCGTAGATGCGGTCAAGTGCAGTCGCATCAGCATGTACCTGGGCTTGAATGCGTTCGTCGTCAAGTCGTCTTATGGCTTGCTCAACGTTCCTTCTTTGATCTCTCTTTGTGCTCTGCTTCTGCCCCAGAGCGATGGACGTTGCTGCAAGCATCACGACGGCTATCACGTACGTATGTTTCACGAAGAATGCTCCTTTCAAGTAATCTCTTTAAAGTCTCCCAACTAAAACCGTCTTATAATTCCGGCTTGATTAGATGCCCATATTCTAATTCCTCGTTAGTTAGCGTTAAAGACGGAGAAGTTGTCCCATCGGTTTACCAGACCCATTCCGCGATCATTGTTGTAGAGTCCGGCTCTTGTTGCCTGAGAAAGAAGCAGCTCAGTTCCAGAGAACACCAGTGTTGAATCAGCAAACACTTTGAGACTGCCCGAGCTCAGTGTCACGACCATCAGTCTGGTCCAGTTTGCGGGCATCGGCACCTGACTAGCGATCGTTGCTCTGACACCCTCGAAGTAATAGCCAACAGTCAGTGTTTGGGTTGCGGGTGAAGCCTGACTTCCAGTTGTATATGCAAAGAAGTAGTTGTTGCTGTCCTTAACTCTGAAGCTAAGACCCGTACTAACACCGCTACCCGCCCGGCCAGGATTTCGATCAACTCGTATCTGAAGATTTGCGGTACTCGCTCCTGTATCCACAAATGTGACGGCGGCTGAATCCGCCAGGACAACACCTACACCGTTAAGTATGCCAAACGGACGCAGTTGGTTTTGATCCTGTTGCATCTGCCAAACCTGTATACCTGCCGAACCCGATTCTGTGGAACCCAACCCACCTTTTGATCCAAAGACGTACGTGGCATTCGCTCGCGAAAAAGAATCAAATACAAGTGCATTTGCTGGAGTCGCTGGAGGCGTTGGAGCTGATGCTGGTTGACCAGGAGTATTAGTGACGAAGTTTGGAGCAGTGGGGTCGTTTACAAATTGCGGCGTGGGACAGCCGTCGCACTGGCCTAAAACTCCGTTGAGAGTACTTCGCACCCAACCGATATGAGCTCCAGTCAAATATCCGCGAGAGAGGTCTGCCACTAGAGGCGATGGCGTGAAATACCAACTCAGCAAGTTACCATCGGCAGTGAAGACTGTTTGAGGTATGAAAGCAGATTCAACTGAAGAACTCTCGCGAGGATTCATTCCTTCGAACCCGCGTACTTGAGCAATCCGTCCGTCGAAATTGCTGTGGTCTGATCCCCCAATTAGCAATCTGCCGCTGCCGTTACCTGGTCCCACTGACTGGCGGGCGCGGGTATACGGAGTGCGACCGATCGGTACACCATTCATGTAGGTCATGATGTTCTGACCGTCCCAGCCAACGGCAAAATGTCCCCATTCACCTACTGCGGGTCCCTGATCACTACCGAAGTACACCAGGTGAGAGGCGTCGAGTGAACCATCGCTCATATTCCCGAGAAGTTGATAGCGATTGGTTTCACTTGTATTGAAGTTGGCAAAACCAAACAATAATGCGTGCAAGCCACCATAACCATCCGATAGCAGGTAGGTTGCCCCGGCGTTGTTGCCTGGCATTGCCCAAAACTCCCAGAAGAAATGACCGAGATTGGTAAAAGCGGGCCAGAAATTTCCGTAGTCAACGGATTTCGGGGTTCCATCAAACTCGAGAACCTGGCTGGGATTCGGGAGTGATGACAGCGTCGCGGTAAAGTCTCTCGTTTGGTCGCCGAGTAACGAATTCAAAGTTTGAGTTGAGGGAACAAAAGAGTAGTAGTGTTGTTCGATGTCAGCCGAGATTGTGTAATTGCCAAGGACTGTTGCCGGGATCGTGTATTGTCCAAGGAAGTTCGATCGCGTGGTAGCCGTTTCGGTGCCTGCAAGGTTCACACGTGCGCCAACAATTGGGTTGCCGTTTAGATCTCTAATCGATCCACTAATAGAGTACTTCCGAGGAACGTCAACAAAGTTCAGGGACTGATCAGCCCCAAGGTTCGGAACTGTTTGTGTGGGAAAGCTTCTAAGAGCCGTCGGGTCGGGCGAAACGAAATACGTCGCAGCGGCATTCAAACCACTAAATCCAAAGTTCCCGTTGACATCCGTCGTTGTTACTGCGATTTGTCCACCAGCAATCCTGACTGGTTCATTTGCATATGGCGATCCGCCAAGGTCGATGTGTCCACTAATAGTGTATTGACGAGGTGTTCGGATGAACGCTGCCGCTGAGTTCTGTGAAAGATTCGAGAAATCCTGTTGCGCTGTGAATGTGTAGAACGCGTTACTATCGATTCTGACGTTGTAATCGCGACCTGCGGGTAGGTTGTTGAACGAGAAGCTTCCATCTGCAACGGTGAAGGCCGTCGCCGTTTGAAATCCGTGAAGCGCAACAGGTACATTTGCACAGGGTTCATTTGTGTTTGACTTCACAGTACCTGAGATCGAATAGACGCGACGAACGCCGCTGAAGTTAACAACCACATCACTATCAGAGACACTCGCTGTCAGAGCGTTGAACGAGAAGATTGATGTTGACGACGGAGTTACCAGATCGGTGTTTCCAGAGGGCACTCCCTCAAAGAAGAAGGCCCCGGTTGCACTGGTCGTGGAAGTTCCGACGATCGCTTGATCAGAGCTCGTAAGAACTACGTTTATACCTGCCAGTGGTTGACCGCCATCGTCAACGATCTGTCCACTTATCGAATAAGTGCGTCTTGCCGAGAAGTTAACCGACAGTTGATTGCCGCTCAGGTTTGGAAAAGTTCTAATCGGCGAAATTACGTCAAAGAACTGCTTACTTGCTGTCAGTGTGTAATCGCCAAAGGAGTTGACAAGAATCGAATAAAATCCGTCTGCATCAGTAGTAAACTGGCCGCTTTGATCTCCACTCAGATTCAAATTCACCCCAGCGAGGCCCTCATTACCTGTAGTGACTCTTCCGCTCAGTTGATAAGGCGGCGCTGGCGTGGGTGTTGCTCCAACATCGTCAGGCGGACCCCCTCCGATTGAGCCAAGTCCGACACGCACGCGATTACTTTTAATGCCGCGCACGGTCAAACTAACGAGAACGTCTCCCGATGTCGTCAAGTCGTCATTTAATCGAAGAATCACTGCGCTCAACCATGGTAGTGCCGGCACAGGTCCAACGTACTCAACACCTAATGCACGATGTTCATGTGCAGCTGTTTCGGCATCCGCGGTGAAGATAGTCAGATCTTCGTTCGGCGACAGATTGGCATTGAGTGCAAAGAGCATTATTCGAGTGCGTCCATCTGACGCGAAAAGACTGGATAGAAAAAAGGGCTCTCTCTTGAACGAGACCGACTCAAAAGCAATTGCCCGCGTCGAAGTTGTTTCAGAGATGAGGACCGGTGGTTTTGTGGACTGTGCGTTTGCGATCGTCCCCAAAACAAGAACCGAAAACATCAGAGCCAACCAGCGACGCCAGTCTAATGCACACGGCAGGGTGAGTTTCATGGGCGGCCTGACTATTTGGTAAGTCAACGGGCGCAGTATTATAACGCGACTCGTGAATAGTGAGGTGTAAATCTATAGGACCTATTCGACGTATGTGACCTATTCACGATTCACTAATTACTATTTATTATTTACTATTTACTATTTACAGTCCAATGCTAAACATCACCCGACGAGGTTGGGCCATCTTCTTTGCTCGAGAAGTTCTCGGGTTCATCTTCTTTATGGCTGGAGTCTACAAGGTCTTTCAGCTGGGTCCGTTGGGACATGCGCGTAAATACTTTCTACCATTCGCCGATACTTTCTTGCCGGTGTGGTCGTTATGGGCTACAGGCACGGTGATTCCAATCGTGGAGCTCGTCGCCGGAGGGCTGCTGCTGATAGGTTTGCGAATACGTGAGGCTCTTATAGCTCTCGGTTTTGTGCTTATCGTCGTCACATTCGGACATCTGCTTAGAGAGCCACTCTACCCGTTTCACGAGCACGTCATTCCTCGCCTTGCCCTTTTGCTTTTCGTCCTCGTTTTGCCAGCTGAAGACGACCAAATCTCGCTAGACGCTTTGCTTGCAAAACGCCGGAAAATCAAGTGAACGCCGGGCTGGACGGTTCGTTTGACCTGCGGTTGCTTGTGCTAAGTGCTTTCCGTATAATTCGACGCTTGCTCGAAGCACGGGGGTCTCGTCCGGTGGGTTCGCGCCCACTTTTTCTTTTGGGTGAGAGCCTCTTCGGAGGGTGACAATGGGGCAAAATTCGATTGCAGAACGGGTTCAGGAATTAGCTGAACGAGTGGCAATCGACCATGGCCTCGAGTTAGTTCACGCCGAGGTGGCCGGACCTGAAAACAAGCCGATTGTACGTGTTTTCATTGATAAGCCCCACGGTGTCACCCACGATGATTGCTCGGAAGTGAGTCTTCATCTGGGAACCATCCTCGACGTGGAAGACTTTATTCACGCTTCGTACACGTTGGAAGTGTCGTCGCCCGGTCTGGAACGAGGGCTCTACAAACGTGCCGATTACGAGCGATTCGCAGGCAGCGATGCGAAGTTGAAAACCCGACAGCCGATTGACGGTCAACGTAATTTCCGCGGTCGTCTATTAGGCGTTGATGAGAACGATGTGCTGGTTGAAGATCGAACAAGTGGGAGGGTAAGAATTCCGTTCGACATCATCACCAGGGCAAATCTTGAGGTTGACCTTAGTCAGGAATTGCGCCGGGGTGGTCGATAGTCGCTTTTGCCAGTTGCTCTGACAGCAACTACAACAACTGAATAGGCTCAACGACGTAGATCGACATCTGACGCCGAGCCACTGAGATAGCGAGATTTCATGAGTTCATCCATAGCGCAAAACATCGAAGCACTTTGCCAGGAACAGGGCATCGAACGTGATCTGGTCATCGACGCCATGAAGGAAGCCGTTCGTGCGGCGGCAAAGAAGCAGTTTAAATCCGGCGAGGACATCCAGGTTGACTGGAACTCCGAGACTGGAATTGAGCTCTCTGCTTCAAAGGTTGTTGTGGACGCCGTAGAAAATCCCGCAACGGAACTCTCGATTGAAGAAGCTCGTGAACTCGCTGGTGATGAAGTTGAACTGGGAGACGCACTACTTTTGCCGTTGCCTATGGAAGAGCTTGGTCGTATTGCCGCGCAGACTGCAAAACAGATTCTCTTTCAGAAGGTCCGAGACGCTGTTCGCAGCAACGTCTACGAGCAATACATCGACAAGATAGGCGATCTCGTTAACGGTTACGTCAAGCGATTTGAGCGAGGCAACATCATCGTAGACCTCGGGAACCTCGAAGCTATTCTTCCACGATCACAACAATCACGAGGTGAACAGTGGAACCAGGGCGAACGAATTCGCGTCGTCATCAACAACGTTTCTAAGGAGTCTAAGGGACCGCAAGTTGAAGTCTCCCGTACTTCGCCTGAACTGCTGCTTCGCTTGTTCGAAATGGAAGTCCCGGAGATCTACGACGGCACGGTTGTTATCAAGTCTGCGGTGCGTGAACCAGGTGAGCGTGCGAAGATCGCGGTGATGTCAAACGAGCGCGACGTTGACCCTGTAGGCGCCTGTGTCGGTATGAAAGGCTCGAGAGTGCAGGCAATCATTCGGGAACTCCGAGGGGAAAAAATCGACATCATCGAATGGTCCGACGAGCCTTCTGTATTCGCAGCAAATGCTTTGTCGCCCGCCAAAGTCAACCAGGTCAGAATTACGGACATTGAAAATCGGCAGATGGAAGTCATCGTCAACGAAGATCAGTTGTCGCTGGCGATTGGAAAGCGCGGCCAGAACGTCAGGTTGGCTACAAAGCTTGTTGGTTGGAACATTGATATTCGCAGCGAAGAAGAGATCAAGCGCGAAGTTACCGAGCAGATGGGTGCACTCATTGCTTCTGGAGAAGCAGTGCCACTCTCCGCGATTGAAGGCGTTACCCCACTTCAAGCTGACGCGCTGGCAGAGCACGGCATTAACGACATCGATGCTCTCGCAAACACTTCCGTAGACGACCTGGTCGAGTTTCTCGATCTGAGTCTTGACGAAGCCGAAGTCATTCTTGAAGCAGCTAAGGCTGTTATCGGAATGCGCGATCGGAGCCTGCAGCCCGAGACTGAGGGTGAAGGTGAAGGTGAAACTGAGCCACACGCCGTCTCAGCCGAGTTAGATGAAAATGCTGATGTTGCTGAAGTGGAACCATCTAACGAAATGACGGCAGAAGGCTACGACGAAGCTGTGGAGCGTGGTGTACCGTTCTCTGCCGAGCTCGACGCCATTGATCCAGCTTCGATGACTGAAACGGATTTAGCTGCGGACGAGATCGTTCTACAGGAACCTTCTCGTGATCTTCGTCCCGACACGATTACGCCTGCTCCGGATTTGGGCGCAACTGAGATTCCGAGTCTGGAGAATGTTGAAACAATCGCCGCCGAGATAATGGCGACCGATCAAGAGTTTGCTTCGGAGGAAAATGCCAACGAAGCAACGGACCTGACTCCCGCAGTTTCTGAAGCTGCTGCATCAAGCGAGAGTCCGGATGAAGAGAAGCACTGATGCTTCCACTGATGCAGCAAATTTGTAGCAATGCAAACTTGTCCGGAATGACCTGTTTGCTTTCCTCGCTCCGCTACCGCTGTCACAGGTCGCCCTTCTGACGACGCTTTGAAAGTGGTTGAGAGCGAGAGCCCTTAATCACTTTGAAGTAGCCGGGACGCAACGCGTCAAGAAGGAGTGCATGACAGTTTCCTCAAAAGTTCGCATCTACGATCTCGCAAAAGAGCTCAAACTCGACACTAAGCGACTGATTGAAGAGGTTCGTCGCGAAGGTGTTGATGTGAGTGTGCCATCAAACTCTGTCTCCAAAGAGCTCGCCGAGAAAATTCGCAACAAGTATTTTCCGAAGAAGGAAACGACGATTAAGCGCGCCGTAAAGGTAGTCAAACGTGCTGCGATGCCGCAGGTTGAGATTCCTGCCGCAGTTGAGCCGGAGCCTGAGATTCCCGAACCAGAGCCGTCACCTGCGCCGGCAGAACTGCCTCCTGAGATTCCTCAGGCTGCAGAACCAGCTGCGCCGAAACCAATAACTCCTGCAAGACTGGTCAAAAAATTGACACCCGCAGTGCGGGCCGAAAAGCCAGCCGAGGCTGCGCCGGAGACAATTCCCGAAGAGGCTCCGATATCAGTGGAAGTTCCACCGGCTCCCGAAATCGTGGCCGATGAGGCGCCAGCCCTTGTTGAAATTGCTGAGACCAAATCCGCTCCCGTAATACCGTCGCGCCAGGTAAGAGTTTTGCGCCCGACTGCGGCAGCACTGAACGCAGGAATACGTCCAGGCGAACGTGCACCAGCGCCTGCTCCCCCACCGCCGCCACTCGCGCCACGGCCTGAGCGAAACAGACTAAGGGAAAGACCTTCCCTGCCTCGCTCCGAACGATTGGGAACTCCCGGCGAAACAGCCACTCCGCAGACCACCTACATTCCACCTCCGGACGCTGGTCGAAGACGTTCTCGTCGCAGTAGTCCACGCGGTGGAAGGAAGATCGAAGGTAAGGCAGGAAGGTTCGATAAGGGCGACTTCATTCCACCTCCCAAGGCTCTCTCGCTCGAAGACCGCATTGCCGGCCGGCTCGAGATGCCAACCACGGGCGAACTCAAATCAGTCCGACTGATCGAGGGTTCCACGGTTAAGGAGTTTGCCGAGAAGCTTGGCATCAAACCAAAAGATGTAGTGACGTTGTTACTTCAACGCGGAGTCTTTGCCACCATCAATCAACCCTTGATGGACGATGTGGCTTCCGATCTCGGCAAGCGTTTTGGTTACGACGTTTCCTTTGTGCCTTTCGAGGAGATGGTCGCTGAAGAAGAGTTTGAAGAACTGATTGCAACTGATGCGGACGACGTTGAATTACCGCGCGCTCCTGTTGTAACCGTGATGGGACACGTCGATCACGGTAAGACCTCACTTCTCGATGGCATCAGAACCACAGACGTAGCCGCGGGTGAGGCTGGAGGAATCACGCAACATATTGGCGCGTACAGTGTGCAGGTTCCAAATCCCGGTAATTCAGACGAAATGCGACGTGTTGTTTTCCTCGACACGCCTGGCCACGAAGCGTTTACGATGATGCGTGCTCGCGGAGCAAAAGCAACAGACATCGTCGTACTCGTAGTTGCTGCTGACGATGGCGTCATGCCACAAACAATCGAGGCGATTGAACATTCGCGCGCCGCCAATGTGCCAATCATCGTGGCGATAAATAAGATCGACAAACCGGACGCGAATCCCGAGCGCGTCAAGCAGGAACTCTCCCAGCACGGCCTGTCGCCTCTCGAATGGGGTGGCGAAACTGAAATGGTTCAGGTGTCAGCAAAGAAGCGGCAAAACCTGGACACGTTGCTCGAAACGATTCTATTAACCTCTGACATTCTGAACTTACGCGCGAGCCCGACACGTTTGGCGTCGGGTGTCGTACTCGAGGCAAAACTTGATCGTGGTCGTGGTGCGGTTGCAACCGTACTTGTGCAGCAAGGCACTTTGAAGATTCACGAGCCATTTATCGTTGGGCAAATCTCCGGCAAGGTGCGAGCCATGTTCAACGATCGTGGCGAATCGATTATCGAAGCCGGCCCGGCAACGCCTGTTGAGGTCCTCGGCTTGCAGGGAGTGCCACAGGCTGGCGAAAGCTTCCAGGTAGTTTCGGATATAACGAAGGCTCAATCGATTTCACAACATCGTCAGATGCTCAGTCGACAGGCGGCACTGCTGCAAACAACGAAGCGTGGTATCGAAGCACTTGGTGAAAGTGAAGTCAAAGAACTGCTGGTCATCATTAAAGCTGACGTGCAGGGCTCGGTCGAAGTACTCAAATCAACCTTGCAAAAACTTTCAACCGATCGAGTCAAGGTAAAGGTGATTCGTTCAGGCGTCGGCGCGATTACTGAATCCGACGTACTGCTGGGATCAGCAACCCAGGCAGGATCGTCATCCTCCGCTGTCGTGATTATTGGATTCAACGTGCGTCCCGAAGCCCGCGCTGCTGATGTCGCAAAGCAGGAAGACGTTGATATCCGACTGCACTCAATCATCTATAAGGTCGAGGAAGAAATCCGGGCCGCGATGATTGGAATGCTCGAAGCAATCGAGAAAGAGAAGATCATCGGCAAGGCTGATGTTCGCGAGGTATTCCGTGTTCCGAAAGCCGGAAGTGTCGCGGGCTGCATGGTCATTGATGGGACGGTTCGTCGTAACGCGCGTGCTCGTCTGATTCGAGATGGCGTTGTTTCCTGGGAAGGTAATATTGGCTCGCTTCGTCGCTTCAAGGACGACGTTTCCGAGGTTCGCGAGGGCTTCGAGTGCGGTATCAGTTTGGAGAACTTCAACGATATCAAGGTTGGAGATCAGATTGAGGCGTACGTCGTCGAGCGAGTTGCTGCGACGGAGTTGTAGTCAGGACCAGGAGCAGTAGGGCAGGAGCAGGTGCCGGAGGTTTGATGTCCGACGAACTTTAGTTTGTCGTGCGCCCATTAAGGAACTTCCTTCTTCGGCGAGCCGCACACCTGACGGTCGACAAACTAATGTTCGTCGGACATCCCATTCGCTCCCGGCACCGTGGTAATTGAAAGATGCACCGTAGTGAGAGAATCGCAGACACGATTCGCGAAGAGATCGCTCAAATTGTTGGGTACGAGCTCGAGGATCCGCGTTTGACTACAGTTACTGTTACAGATGTCAGGTTGTCCGACGACAAACGCGCAGCCAGGGTTTATGTAACAGTCGCCGGCGATGAGAATGAACATAAGCTGGCACTCGAAGCGTTGAAACATGCAGCCCCTTATGTGCGGAAGCAACTCGGTTTGTCATTAAATCTGCCGCGCACACCAGAGCTTCATTTCGTGCGTGATCGAGTTGAAGAAGAAGGTGAACGCGTCGATCAATTGCTGCAACAGATCGAGGCAGAGTGGGAAAGAAAAGGAAAGGATGAGGGATAGTGGTCTTTGGTTTTTGGTCTTTGGTCTTATTGCGGAAAGGCAAAGGCCAAAGTCCAAAGGCCAAAGACCTGACTTTTTGAATTAATTCCTCTTTGAGCTATCGATGCTTAGTCAAGTCGTTGAGTTGATCGAATCGAAACGCCGTTTCGCGATCACCTCGCATATCCGCCCAGATGGTGACAGTCTGGGATCATCACTGGGTCTTTACTGGTTGTTACGAGCTCTCGACAAAGAGGTCGAAGTGATTATGCGAGACCCAGTGCCGCACGCTTATCAACAGCTCCCCGGCGCCCAGGATGTTAAAGTCGTTCCGGCGGTTGACCCTTCTTACCATGCAGTGTTTGTGATCGAATGCTCCGACATATCTCGGCCAGGTTTGATTGACCTGGAAAAGCAGGCTGTCGTTAACATTGACCACCATTCGACAACTGCACTCTTCGGCACAATTAATTGGATCGATTCCACGGCTTCAGCTGTTGGCGAGATGATCTACAACTTGTGCAAAGCGACGGGAGTCCGCGTAACGAAGGAAATTGCCGAGTGCGTTTACACGGCGCTTATCACTGACACTGGATCCTTCCATTATTCAAACACCACTGAGCGCACGTTCAAAGTCGCGTCCGAACTGGTTCGCACAGGCGTGAAGCCGGCAAAAACAGCGGAGGCCGTGTTTGCAAGTTATCCATGGAGCAGAATTGAATTGATGGCGGCCGTTCTCTCAACCGCCAGAAGAGATGAAACGGGGCACGTTGCCTGTATGCGACAGTCTCTCGAGATGCAACAGCGAGCGAAAGCGTCTGATGAAGATGCCGATGGTTTTGTTAATTACCCGCTCACTGTTGAAGGAGTCGAGGCGGTAGCCATGTTGAAGGAATATGAACCAGGCATTTACCGGACGAGCTTACGATCCAAAGGTGACGTCAACGTTGCGAAAGTGGCAGAGCGTTTCGGTGGCGGCGGTCACCGTAATGCGGCGGGATGTACGCTAAGGGGAAGTTGGGAAGAGGCGGAATCCGAGATCGTTGCCCTGTTGCAGGATGCTGTGAAACGCGCCAACGGATCCAGAGATATCACTGAGGATGCCTTGAAAACAGCTTGATACAACGCACTCTTTAGTAATCGGATTGACCAAAGAGAAACGATACAAGTGGCGTCGGGCTGATTATCAAGAGCACACCCGCGGACTGCTAATCGTCCACACCGGCAACGGCAAAGGTAAGACGACTTGTGCACTTGGACTCATGATGCGAGCGGCCGGCAGAGGTCTGAAGTGCTGCATGATCCAGTTCATGAAGTCACGTAATGATCGCTATGGTGAACATTTGTCAGCGGAAAAATTGGGCATCGAAGTGCACACCATGGGTGACGGCTTCACGTGGGATACAAAGAATCCTGAACAGGATATCAAGACCTCAAGAGATACCTGGGCTCTATGCGTTAATAAGCTGCGCTCAGGTAAGTACGACATGCTGGTGTTTGACGAACTTGTTTATGTTCTGAGCTACAAGTGGCTACCGGTAGATGAGGTTCTTGCCGAGATCAAAGAAGCCCGCACGACTCAGCCGGCGTTACATATTGTCGTAACTGGCAGGGATGCGCCGCAGGAATTACTAAATGCTGCCGACCTGGTTACGGAGATGACGGAAATAAAACATCCGTTCAATGCCGGAATCAGGGCTCAGCAGGGCATCGAGTTTTGAGCTTGGATGAAGTCAGTACCACCTCGCGGTAGCGGGTGGGTGCGCAGCCTAAGAATCGATCGTCACACCAGACTGCGCACCCACCTGCTACCGCGAGGTACTGACTTCATCCAAGCTCAGCGAAAGCCAACGACAACAAATACGCAATTCGTTAATCCCGTGTCTTGTGCTAACCTTCAGACCGCTAAATGGCCTGGTTCAATAAAAAAACAAAGCGAATCGAAGCAGTACCCCCGGAACAACGCGTCGTAAAGACTGAAAACGTCTTCGTAAAGTGCGACGGCTGCGAAGCTCATCTGTTCAAAGGCGAACTCGAGGACGGCCTTCAGGTTTGCAAGCACTGCGGTCATCACTTTCGCATCGGCGCCCGCGAACGACTCAGTTTGTTGTTTGATGACAGCAAGTTCGAGGAGCTCGATGAGGAAGTAATTTCGATTGATCCGCTTGGCTTTTCTGACAGTAAACCCTACCCGGACAGATTAATCCAGGCAAAAGAAACGTCGGGACTTCCCGAAGCAATCATCAATGGACGCGGCACCGTCGGCGATCATCCCGTGTGCGCCGGCGCGATGGACATGCTCTTCATCGGTGGCTCGATGGGTTCCGCGGTCGGCGAAAAGGTGACGCGATTAATCGAACGAGCCATGAACGAACGCAGTGCACTCGTGATCTTTTCAGCTTCGGGTGGCGCACGTATGCAGGAAGGCACACTCTCGTTAATGCAGATGGCGAAAATCTCTGCAGCTCTTGCTGCACTTGACGAAGCACGACTTCCCTTCATCTCGGTTCTAACAGATCCTACAACCGGAGGAGTCACGGCAAGTTTCGCCATGCTCGGCGACGTAATAATTGCGGAGCCCAAAGCGTTGATTGGTTTCGCTGGTCCAAGAGTCATCGAACAGACTATTCGACAAAAACTCCCAAAGGACTTTCAACGCTCCGAGTTTCTGCTGGAGCACGGAATGATCGATGACATCGTGGACAGACGTGAACTCAGACCACACATCATCAAAGTGCTCAATTTCATGATGAACCCCGAAATTCATGGTGAGTCAGATATCGAACGCGCACGCCGTCGCGCAATTTCCCGCAACTAACTTTCCTAAATTCTCTTTGCTTTAAGATGGATTACGATGAAGCGCTTCGGTATCTACTCAGTCTTGGTCATGAAACACTCGCAATCAAGTTAGGACTTCGTAATACAACTCTACTCCTCAATTCGTTAAAGAATCCTCAACATTCATTTCCTGCAGTACAGATCGCCGGCACCAATGGAAAGGGCTCAACTGCATCCTTTCTGGACTCAATCTGTCGTCAGGCAGGTATTAAGACCGGGCTCTATACATCACCACATCTCGAGTCAATTACTGAGCGCATCAAGATCGCTGGCTCGGATATAGGGAGCGAAGACTTTGCCATAGACGCCACAATCGTAGGTGATGCCGCAAATCGGCTGTTGGCCAATTGCGACATCGAAGCGCTGCCGACGTTTTTTGAGCATTTGACTGCAATTGCCCTGGTTGCTTTTCGTAACACGAGAGTAGAACTTGCGATACTTGAAACCGGTTTAGGTGGCCGCCTCGATGCAACCACGGCGGTTGAAGCAGCGGTGTGCGCAATCACGGATATCGGCTTCGATCATGAAGAGTACCTTGGCAATACAATTGAAAGCATCGCGGCGGAAAAGGCAGCCATCATCCATGAGGGCTCGACGGCAGTCATAGCACCCCAGACAGCTGAGGCGGAAAAAGTGATTCTTGATCGTTGCAAAGAAGTGAACGTAACACCGGTATCCAAGTGTATCGGGCGCGTCGAGGAAGTTTCGACGGATGGCAGATGGAAAGTCACCTTCGAAACTCCGAATGATATTTACGAAAATGTCTGGCTTGGTCTACGCGGTCGGCATCAGGTTGAAAACGCAGGCGTGGCTATCCAACTCGCGGAGGCTTTACAGGTAAGAGGATTCCGCATCACCCGCGAAGCCATAGTTGGAGGAATTGACACTGCTTCACATCCGGGTCGTCTCGAACTCTTTGAGGGGGCGCCGGTGTTTCTGCTAGATGGGGCCCACAATCCATCAGGAGCTAACGCGCTCCAGGAATTTCTAACCAAGTTCGCTTGTCGACCGCTGACAATCATCTTCGGGACAATGCGTGATAAGCGAATAGATCAAATCGCTGAATCTCTGTTTCCTTTGGCCAACCATCTGATCCTCACAGAGATCAATAACCCGCGTAGTGCTTCGAGTAGCACGTTACTCGACGTCGCGAAAAAGCTGGGACGAACAAACATCACCACAACGACATCGAGTGGCGATGCTATAAAGCTGGCCCTTGAGAAAACACCCGCGCACGGGATGATCTGTATTACCGGTTCGCTTTATCTTATCGGAGAAATCAGAAGTGAGATTCGACAGAGTAAGAAGAGACTGCAGAAAACAACATGAGCACAAACAGAGACCTACCGAACGTGATCGACAGCCGGATGGCTTTTGAGGGAAGAGTGTTTGACGTAACTGTTGACACCATAAAGGAGGGCGAACTTGTATACCAGCGAGACATTGTTCGACATCCAGGCAGCGCTGTGATTGTTCCTGTCTTTGCCGATGAGACGGTTGCGCTGGTTCGACAGTATCGACATCCTGCCGTGAAATACCTACTGGAGATACCCGCTGGCACGCTGAACGACAGAGAGAGACCGGAAATCGGCGCGGCGCGTGAATTGGAGGAAGAACTCGGCTATGTGGCAGGTAAACTCGAAAAGTTGAGCGAGTTCTTTGTATCGCCAGGTTTCTGCGAAGAGAAGATGTGGGTCTATCTTGCTACTGACCTTACGCAAACAAAACAAAAACTTGACGATGATGAATTGATCGAAGTCGTACGAGTCAGTTTTTCTGAAGCACTGGAAATGATTAGTGCGGGCGAGATTGAAGACGCCAAAACAATTATCGGATTGATGCTCGCCGCGCCGCGGATCGGCTCACCATTGCTGGAAGCGATGTATCCGGCGGTGTGAAGCTATTTAAGATTTCAGATTGAAGATTGGTGGTGGTCCGTATTTGGGAGGTGTTTAGGAGGTCGTGTTCCGCCGAAAATGACTTGCTGTTGACCATCACAAACCAACTCACCTAAACTCAGTACAGTGATTACAAACGAGCCTTCGCCACTTGCAAACGAAAATGTCATCACGCCTCAGACCCAAGCTGAGGTTAGTGCGCCGGAAACGCCTCCAACTGACCGCCGTTGGCTGGAACTCTTCAAAGCGTTTGGGGCTTGGGGTGGCAGTGTAGGGTTCCTTATTCTGATTCCTCTCGCCTTTGCGATTCCTTACTTCGTCTATCTCATCTCCTCAAAACGGATGCCAACGGCCGAACAGTTAATGCAGGATAAGACTTTTCTTTTACTTCAGATAGTCGCCGTCATTCCTGCTCACTTATTCACTTTAGGTTTAGCGTGGATACTCGTCACGAATCGTCGCCGGCGACCTTTCGCTCAAACACTGGGGTTGTCCTGGCCGCCAGGCGTTTCGGCATGGAAGGGTTTTAGCGTCTGCTTCCTCGTTGCCCTCTTATTGCTGGGTCTGGGTGCACTTATCACAAACGTGCTGGGCGGAGGAAAAACCGACCTCGATAAACTGATTGAAAGTTCATATCAGGCTCGATTAGCCACTGCCGTCGTCGCCGTTTTGACGGCACCTCTGGTCGAAGAAGTCATATACCGAGGCATGCTCTACCCGGCGCTTGAAAGAGTGACGGGTATGGGCCTGGCCATCGCAATAGTTTCTTTTCTATTTGCCGGTGTCCACGTATATCAGTACTGGAACAACCTCGGAGTGATCCTCGCCATCACGATCCTTAGCATTACCCTTACCGCTGTGCGCGCCTTCAGCGGCAGGTTACTTCCCTCGGTTGTGATTCACCTCGTCTTTAATGGACTGCAATCGATCTATCTCATACTCGAACCGTTTTTGAAGAAACCAGAAAACGTTCAACCCGCTCCCGCATTGATTGAACTCTATCGATCTCTTCGCCACTTGTTGTTCTAGTTTATGACTTACGACGTCGTCGTAGTTGGTGCCGGCGTTGGTGGGCTCACCGTTGCAGCGTTGCTGGCCAAACACGGGATGAATGTCTGCCTTCTTGAGAGGCAATCACAGGTTGGCGGCTGCATTGGCCGGGTTGAGTTTGGGGGCCTGGATTTCGAGCCTGGAATGGGCATTTACACGGGTTGGGGCAGCGGCGAGATCTATGAGCAGCTGTTTTCAGAATTGGCGATGGAGATGCCAAAAGCATCGCCGATCGAAAGTGATTATGTTGTCCGTTTTGAAGGTCAAGACATTCGCTTGAAGCGAGATGCGGGTGAGTTCTTTGCTGAGCTGCGTACAGTATTTCCTGAATGTGCTGATGCCGCAGTCGAATTTTATGAACGTGTCATCAACGTGAATGAGGTGCTGTCTGATAAAAAACCCGGGTTTAGGAAATCACTGCGCAGACTCTGGAATAAGGCCGACGACGCTAAAGAAGGCACAGCACTAAGTGCAGCGTCCGCAACATCACCTCGGTTTCACCACTTTATCGACGTGCAACTGAGAGCGTTCCTTCATTCCAGCATTGATCGATGCTCCTTCGGGTCAGCAAGCCGTGCCATAAGTTTTCCGCGACTGCCGTTGTATTCCATCGAAGGTGGTATCTCAAGGTTGGCTGAACGACTGGCTGACTCGATTAAGGCCAGCGGAGGAACTCTTCGACTCAACCAGCCGGTTCTTCGTCTCAACTACAGTGATCGCGGTGAACCCACTGGCGTCGACTTGCTGAACGGGGAAACGGTTTCAGCTCGAAGGGCAATCGTCAGTAATCTGACCATCTGGGATACTTTCGGAAAATTAATCGGACTTAACCGCACACCGCGACAAATTAAAACCTCATTGGCACGGCTTCAGGGAAAAGGCGCATACCTCATCTATGCTGCGGTTGAAGCCTCGGAGCTTATGAGGTTGCCGGCAAGTAACTTTATGGTCGCGGCATCTCAACCCGATGATGAGAACAACTTGTCCGGTGAGTTAACGGTCTCAATTCGCGCACCACAATCAACCGGCACCTGCGCCGCAACTATTAAGACCAGCACCGAAGTCGCACCGTGGTTTTCGTATCAGACGAGTGAAGCGGATTATGAAGAATGGGACCAAGCAGCGCTTGAAAATGTTTGGTCGAGACTACATCGCGCGGTGCCGGAATTCGGATCTGCGATTGAAGTTATCGAAACTGCAACGCCAAGAACCTACTACGATCAGACAAGACGAAAGCTTGGAATGGTGCTGGGAGTTGAAGCGGCGTTGGCTGAGCCGTTAAGCCTTCCTTTTTCCAATGTGTTCCTCGTCGGAGATACGGTCTCACATGGGAGCGTGGCCGGGATCGTGAGCTCGTCATTCCTCCTCGCTAATCAACTCCACGCTAAATAACTACTAGACTTCAGCAATTGTCTATTGTATACAGTCAACAGACAATTATGTACGTAACAGTTGATGAGCGAGACGCACGACCTCTCTACCAGCAGTTGGTGGATGAGATTAAGACCCTGATTGCGCGCGGAGAATTGGCCGAAGGAACGATGCTACCGCCGGTCCGGCAAGTCGCTTCTGACCTCGGCGTGAACCTGAATACCGTGGCCTTCGCTTATCGGCGCCTCCAAAAGGAAGGGCTAATCAGAGTTCGCCACGGTTCAGGTGCGGTTGTCATTTCACAGACTCTGCGGGAAAAGCCGGAAGATAGACTGAGGCTTCAACTAAGAACTGCACTTACGCAACTGGTTCTGGCTGGATTAAAACAGCCCGAAATTAAGGCGATGATTAATCAGGAACTCGAGGACCTTATGAAAGAGTCACGCCACTAAGGCCTTTCGCGGGTTGGACGCCCACCCTCAGGCTCGGCTCTTGTTATAGGGGCGGAGGAGACCGGCATTGTTCTCACTGGTATCGATGAAGAACTCGGTGCGCTCGACCCCGAACTAACTGGAACTCCATTCGTGGCAATTGGTGCGATGTTTCCCGGACCATAGTTTCCGAATCCCGCGCCGTTAGAACCGCCATAGATGGTTGTGGGGTAGGAAACTCCGTACGGTGAAGATACCGAGTAATAACCGTAGGGCAGGAAGGTGTAGCAACCTGCACGGGAGTTATAAAACCAGAGACCGGACCGACGAAATCCACCAAACAAAAAGAAATCGGAATTAGCGGCAGAAAATGCCGAGGTAAGCATGCGATTGTTGATCCGGCGATTAGCCTGCGCCAGCGTTTCAGCGCGATGCTGACTCCACTGCTCGATTGCCAATTCCTTCTCAGCCTTCTTCTCTTCGTCGGTGAGCTTAGCGACGGAAACAGTTGTAGCACTGAAAATTACTTTATTCCCGCCCTTGATCTTCGTGTGAGAATCCAGAATCACCCGACCTTTCCGAACAATGAGGACAGTGGCATCATCGGGCACCACATTGAGCCTATAGAGGCCCTGGCGATCAATGGCCAATCTGGTGTGAGGCGTACTGATATTGATTAGCATTTGGGTCTCTTCGACGCCGCTCGCCTCAACCACCGCCGTGCCACGTAACAATCGAAACTCCAGATTTGTGAGCGAGTTATCTGAAAGCTCTACTTCGGAGTTTCCGCCTACTCGCAGGTAGGAGCCGGGATTGAGCAGAATCTCCACTCTCCCATCACTGGCCGTTTGCACGCGGTCACCTGGCTGAAGGTCGTCTGTGATCATCAACTGTTGCCAGTCGGTTTCACCTTTTCCGTGCATGCTGGCCTGGCCTGTGATCGCATTAATTCCTCCAGCTTTGGCAGAAATCACAAACTTTTCGCGATTTTGGCCAACACTGGTAATTGCACAAGCGACCAGAATCGCACTGGAAACAAGCAGGCTCAGGAGGTTAGATGTTCGTTTCACGGAAAGACCCTCCGATTTGGATTGAAATGTGGGCGGTAGTCTCAAAGGCATTATAGTGCTGCCCGTAAAGTTTACAAGCTTTTCCCCGGGGCATTTCCAAAAAAGTGAAGGTCAACTGGTCAAAAGTACGATGAACGATAGTTGATCGCCGCGCCCTTCTGAGCCTTGGCCCTGTACCGACTAGACTGACGCCGCAGGAATGCCAGCACTCTCAGCCGATTAAGAATGTCCGATCGTTATTCTTGGTTTGTCGTGACGACGGATGTTGAATCCTAGCGAATAGCGTGGGGCAAGTCCTCAAAGGCACTCAAGAAATCCTCAAAGATATTTCTCAAGCCCGATTATGGTGCAACAGCACAGTCACGGCTACGATTCCGGCGCTTCCGCTTGAAAACCGCGGAACGCGTTCTGTTGGGTTAAGGCGAACCAGTGCCGCCCACCTCGAATTTTGATCATTGATCAGTCTCGAGTTTAGCGAAGTACCCTCTCTTTGTTCGGGCCAAAAGGTCCGGTCGTTGAGGGATTTGAACTTCAACGGACCGCCATTTCCCATCCGGTTTGCGATTCGATGGGCGGTACCCAATGTTGTACACGGTGCTCAAGTCACGAATGACCTGACCGTACACCTGTTCAAGATCACTAAGCTTGTCTGCCTTGTAGATTGTGGTTCCACACGTTGTAGCGATCTCACTCAACTGTGCGCGGGCCATGGCACATGCAGCACGAGGGACATGATATAGCTTAACAACTTCCTGCTCTGTATTGAGGTAGATTGGAAATATCAAACTCTCTGAGTTGCGTATGTTTTCGAGCAGCGCGTCAAACGTTATGGTTGAACCGGGACCATTCACATCTGGTAAAGCGTTATCAATGCCGTCCGTCATGACCACAATTGCGCTTCGATGGCTATTGGGCCCATGAACAACCATTTCAGTCATCACGTAGTTGAGAGCATCCCAGAAGTTTGTACCGCCGATGGCCTCATCCATCTCGTCGATACTCTTTTTTAGCTTTTTACGATCGAGCGTAAAAGGTGAATAGAGAGACACCCGATCAGTAAATGTCACAAGTCCGATCCGGTCTATGGGCCTGGCTGCATCGACAAACCGTTTGGCGGAATTCCTGATCAATTTGAGCTTCTTCGCATTGGAACCCGAGAGATCAAGGAGGAGTACAAGATCGAAGGGTGCGTCGGCTGCAGCGAAGAAAGCAATCTCCTGTTGTCTGCCGTCTTCGAGGACTATGAAGTCCTTTTGCTCAAGCAACGCCGCTGGTGAATTCGGCGAGAATCCAAGCACGCTAACTTTTAAGTCAACGAGATCAGACTCGATGCGAACGGTTTCTATGGGATCCTGACTACGGCCAGGCTCACATAAAACCAGTAATGCGAGCAAACTCGCCAATGCTATTGCTAGACGCGGTTTTCGAAAACTAGTTTGCATAATAGCCGCGCTTACCTCTTGCAACTGCATTGCTCCGATCGATTGTGATCTTGATGGCTCGCCATTTACCATCACGCGCTTTGTTCGAGGGCCGATAAGCCAAACTATAAACGGTACCAAGGTCTGCAACTACCTGCTCGTAAGCACCGGCCAGATCCTTTAGACTCTTCACTTCGTAGAAAATTCCACCGCCAACATCGGCCATCTCTTTCATCCTGTCGTAGGCCATATCGAAGGCTTCGGGCTGAGTGTCCTGCGGATTCATGGCCTGGTAGTACGTGTCCAGACACAGGGTATAGAGGACTCCGTCAAATTCCTGCACGGCTCGGAGCGCTTCTCGATACGACAGCTTCGAGCCGTATTGACCGCTAACACCTGGAATCGTTCCGTCCAACCCATCGCTCATAAGAATAATTGCTGTTCGCCGCGACTTTTTGGTCTGCTTACTGATTTGATCCATTGTAAAAGCGGTGGCGTCGTAGAGACGTGTATCGCCTCGTTCGGTTCCGATGGTATCGATTCTTTGCCTGAGCAGTTCCCTGTCGGCAGTTAAGTCTGAAACCACTCTCGGGTCTGCTGCGAACGTGATGATGGCGATTCGATCTGCCGGACGTGCGGCCTCAATGAAATGAAGGGCGGCGTCCCGAATCAACTTAACGACCTGCTTTGTTGAACCGGACAGGTCCAGTAACAGCACTAAGTCGAACGGGGCTGAGGAGGAGTCAAACTGTAGAATGTTTTGCTCTTCGCCGTCTTCAAATAAGCGAAAATCAGATTGCCGCAGTCCAGTAACCCCACGACTGGTGCCCCGATCGACGACGCTCGTATTCAACGTAACGAGTTGCGAATCAACTCGGATAATGTCGCCTTCATCCAGCTCTGCAGGTTCATTGGGATTCTCTGGAACTCCCGCACTGTGCGTCGCGTTGTTTGCACCAGACAACTGGGGTTGTCTTCGTGTCGCATCACTTTCACCAACAGCTTGCGGCGCAAGAGAAATGCGTCCGGTATCGCTTTGAGCGTCGAGAGTACGCCGCTTAGTTCCCTCTCCCAGTCGCACTTGCCACACATGATCGTCTGCGGCAGGTTTGACCGATAAATCTGAAGCAATCACGCCTTTTGTCGAACGCGCGGTTAGATTTATGTCCAGGGGCTCATTCAAAATGGCTTCAATATCCCCGGAAATCGTCTTCAAGACTGCACTCTCCGAAAGTCCTCGAAGAAAAATCTTTCCCTTGCCAGTACTGACCTCCAGATTTGCATTTTGTGGAATGCGAAGTTTCAGGTCGATTGCGGCGGTTGCCGTGGGCGGGATTCTTTGGGTTGAGACCGAAAGCGAACTTCCTCTGTTGTCGATCACAATTGGTGACCGTATCAACCTGGCGGCGTTCGGACTGGTAACTGCCGCTGAAATCGAGACGTACGGCTTATCCCATGCCTCGGCAATTACATCCCCAAAACGATTCTCAACATGAATGCGTCCATCCGCGGGCAGATCGATCTGAAGATCGTCATCAACTGGGGTGGCGAAAAGCGAAACTGAGGAGAGCAGCAGTAATGCAAGAATGATCAGGCTAGAAGAACGCCTGCGCGCATTCCAAAACATAGAAAAACCGTAACTGACTACGAGTTGAATCGCAAGCTTGCCGGAACATTATCTTTCAATCAAGTCCAGCATTGAACCATCATCTTTTGCCGGCTCCGATTTCGTTTCGGGCGGCGGTCCCGTTAGATCGCTGATCTTCAGCAGAAGGTTGTTGGCGTTTGTGGCATAAGGAAGCGCACCTTCCGGAGTCAATAGGCCCTCACGAATCATATTCTCCAGGACGCGATCGAAAGTCTGCATCCCTTCCTGATCACCCTGTTCCATCGCATCGATCAGTGACTTACCTTCCGATTCACCTTTTTCGATGTATTCCCGGGTTCTCATGGTGGACTTCAAGATTTCGATTGCGGCAACACGCCCGTCACCATCGGCTCGTGGAATCAGGCGTTGCGAAATAATGAAACGAAAAGATTGTGAGATCCTGGTTCGAATCACCCGCTCTTCATTCTTGGGAAACACGCCAATGATGCGATCAACGGTCTTCGAAGCGTCGATTGTATGTAGCGTTGATAACACCAGGTGACCGGTTTCTGCGGCTTCCAGAGCTACCTCAATGGTCTCCCTATCGCGCATCTCGCCAACCAGAATTACTTTCGGCGCCTGACGCAATGCAGCACGCAAAGCAATTGAGAAGCTCGGCGTGTCGGAGTGGAGTTCACGTTGGTGGATCGTGGAATTCTTATGCGTGTGGAGAAACTCGATTGGGTCTTCAATCGTCACTATGTGGTAAGCATGAGTTTCATTAATCAGATCGATAATGGCTGCCAATGTCGAACTTTTGCCACTGCCCGTTGGTCCAGTTACAAGCACGATTCCGTTTTTGATATCGACGATCTCTGTTAGTTGTTCTGGAAGATTGAAATCCTTGAACTGCGGCGGCCGCATCGGTATGACTCGCATGACAATCGCGTGCGTTCCCCGTTGTTTGAATATGTTGACGCGAAATCGTGCTTCACCCGGTGCGCTGAACGACAGATCCGCGGAACCTGTTTTCTCGAGGCTTTCCGCTGCCGCTTGTTGATTACCAATGATCAACTTCGCAATACCGGCAGTATGCGCGGGTGTGAGCTTTTCCAGGCCGTTGATGCGAACCGGGACCAGTTTGCCCGATAGCTCAATCTGAGGTGCTCGACCCGGACTGAATATCAGATCGCTGACTTTGTCCGAAGCGCGCAACATTTCACGCAAGACGGTAATGAAGTTAGGTGGCGGTGGTCCTGGCGGCGGAGTGTTTGGGGCAGTTGGTTGTTCGCTACTCATTTTCTCTGGAACTTTTTTTGGGATTCAGGCGTCAAAATTCTGTACGCATTGCCGAGGAGTAAAGAAACAATTGTTAAGAACAAACTCAACGGCGATTGCGTACATCAAAGCAAATGTTCGGCAAGGACACGGTGCAAGCTGGACCGAGTCCGAAGTTTGAAGAGAAAGGCGCTGGAAACATGGCAACATACAGAGATCCTGTTAGCTGCTTTGCACCACTTGAAGTAATCGAGCGCCTGCTGGAAATTCGTGTTGAAGCGGGTTACTCGCCTGCCGTTTATCTTCTTTCCCCCGATGATTTGGCAGACTATCTCGATGCATATGGCTTCGATGTGTATGCATTATCGGAGGCCGAAGCTGAGTTTCACTTTGGCGACTATCGGGCTCCGCTCGCACCCGGCGGCGATCATGCCCATTGCTCGCTGACCGCACATTAGAATCACTAAATAGTCTCAGTACTGGCAAGCGCGGGAGATTGGAATTCTCCCGCGTTTGTTATTTAACCGCCTTAATTACAAAGAATGTTGCATCATCGGTTAGGCCCACTCCCTCGGTCCACTGAAATACCGCGTGTTGCATGCTGGCGATCAGTTCTCGAGCGCTCAGCATCGAACCCCTTTTCACAGCTTCTGTTAACCGGTCGCGGCCAAATTCTTCGCCAGCCGGACTCAGCGCCTCAGTTACTCCATCAGTATAGAGAACCATAATTTCGCCAGGCCGGAACGTGTGGTAATGCTCGTGATAACGCGTGTCGCGAAACATTCCGAGTGGCTGCTCACCCCATTCAATAAACCGAGAGGCGCCCTGTGCATCAATCAGAAGTGGTGGATTGTGACCAGCATTCGAATAATGCAGCGTGCGGTTTGACGCGTCGAGAATTCCGTAGAAAGCAGTTATGAACTGATTGCGCTCAATCGATTCCCACAAGAGGTAATTCACTTTCGCCATTGAGACATGGGTCGCGTAACCGATATGAGTGGCGGCACGCAAACTGGCCCGTAAGAAGACCATCAATAAAGCGGCCGGTATACCCTTACCTGCTACATCCGCGATAACCAAACCGATCTGGTCGTCATAGATGCGAACCCAATCGTAGTAATCACCGGAGACTTCTTCAGTAGGAAAGTTATAAGCACTGATATCAAACCCATCGAGCTCGGGATCACTTGGAGGCAACAACTCCAACTGCACCTGCCTTGCTACTTCGAGTTGACCCTGAAGACGCTTTTTCTCGATGAGCTGTTCATGCAACATCACCTTCTCAATGATTATTGCTACCTGCGACGCGAGCAAAGTCAACACTTGTAGATCGTCGTCGGAATAGGCATTGAGATCGTCACTTTCAAGGTCAAAGACTCCAATAACTTCATCGTTGGAGATTATGGGCGCCACCATTTCCGAACGGGTCCGATCGCGTGCATTGACATAGACAGGATCCTCGCGTACATCGTGAGAAATTATCGGTTTGCCGCTTACGGCAACGCTCCCAATGAAACCTTCGCCGAGTTTCAGGTGCAGCTCTGACAATTCGTCGATGTCGTACCCACGGACTGCTTCCGCTTTGAAGGTACAAGGCTCATCACCAATACATTGAAGAACAAAGATCCCAGCAGCGTCGTAGGGAATCAATGAGTCGAGCGTATCCATCACCAGATTTAAAACTTCCTGCAGATTCAGAGAACGACTAATTTTGCTGGTGATATCAAGCAGCATTCGCAGCTTGTCAATGGGTGTTAGGCCGTGCGAAGGTGCTTCTTTGAGCTGTTCCGTCATTGGGCTGATTATGTCCGATAAAATTCAGTTTGTCGTGTGCCTCAGCGGGCAACTTCTTTCACGTCACGACACACTAAAGGAAG